>ENA-OQCX01000132-OQCX01000132.1-human-gut-metagenome-genome-assembly--contig:-NODE-132-length-38785-cov-2.270578_pt1 | contig 38785 bp, 48 predicted proteins | sample MGYA00242762_ERZ504587 | MGnify/ENA primary metagenome ERZ504587 (study PRJEB26092, sample SAMD00036337) | human gut metagenome | host: Homo sapiens | study: EMG produced TPA metagenomics assembly of...
GCCAAAGGCGATCAACTGTTAACTCAGCTGGTCGCTTTTGTTATGGGTTTATTGTTATACAAAAATCACCTTTCCGTGTACAATAAAGTTGTTCAGGCTATATTGTAGAAAGGAAAGGTAATTTATGGCGAAGAAAGAATATTCACTCGCTAGTGTATCTATTTTTATAAGTGTCTCTTAAAAAACAGTTCTGCTAAAATTATTTAACATTTTTTCTCACGCATAATATCATTATTGAATGTTAACTAAATGACATTGGTTTATTCCCATGTTAACGGCAAAAAAAGGAAGAGCACGAATTACTTGCATTATTTACTGAAATTCCTATAGTTAACCGCTATGATTTATTCTTTAATTTAACACAGGAAACACAGTATTTTACAGTTATACATAAATAGATTACACCGACCACAACAATCGCGAACACTCCTGTATTGAAAAATAAATGCGCGATCATCGTCACAACTAACAATATTCCGATTAATTTTCCTGAGAATATGTAAGTACTGTAGGAACTTTGATAAACAGCTTCCTTTTCTGCCTCATCACAGCTTTCCAGCCATTGTTTATGAAAATCTTTGGAAGCAATATCGCCCTTTTTCTCTGGATGTACTTTCTGAAGCAGTTTTACATAACGGGCCTGAGCCATGCCACAGTAAAAGAAACAGATTAAAAACAGGACACATGCTGTAAGAAATTTTACCAGCGAAGTTCTTCCATCATGAATATATCTCATAGAATATCCACTTCCCAACAAAGCAATGCAAAGCACCTGTGCCACTACATTGATACACTGCAGAATTGCTCCGTACCTTTCTTCTTCATAATCCAGTCGATGAAATTCCTCATCTTCTGCATCTTCAATCCGATCACAGACGTTTCTTAGCTTTTTGAAGCAGATCTCATATGCTGCAATTGAAACGACAAGCACTGACAGGAGCCCTGGAACCATAAGCCTCCGTGTCACTTCCGTCAGAAGCTCAGCGATCTTCCATTAAAATCTTCCCCAAAAACAATTTCATAAACTACAGTACTTACGCCTCCTATCACTCCGCCTATCAGCATTGCCGCTAACATCCTTACAACGGTTTTCTTTGTGTTTCTCGTCTTTGTATCACTCTTCATCGTTTTCATCCTCCTTATACTCAAAGATATCTTCTACTGTAACCTGACAGATCTTTGCAATTTTTAATGCCAGTGTCACAGATGGGGAATAGTCCCCACGCTCGATCAGACTGATCGTCTGGCGGGAAACTCCTGCCCGCTTTCCAAGCTCTGTCTGATTGATTCCCAGTTTTGATCTATATTCTTTTAATCGATTTAATAAAGGCAATTTCCAGTCCCCTTTCGTTTTGATTTGACAACTTTTCTTGTCATTTATGATGATAACATTGACAACTTTATTTGTCAATTAATTTCATACATCTTATAGACAACTTTGAATTTTTCAAAGCAAAACTTACATCCGTATAGCTGAGCAGCAAAATAATCAGCTATGGTCTGTACACTAACCTCAGGATTTGTTTTTCGAGAAATTACAAACAAGACAAAAAAGCGCATGGACTTATAATATTCTTCTGCCCTGCAGGACAATAAAATATAAAAGTCCTATAGGTGCAAATCGGTAAGCTGCAAACAGACAGTTGTAGATTTATCCTTCGTGTATTATAATATTGCATACCGACTAAACAGGTCTGAGAAAGGTTGGGGATTACAGACATCTGTGAATTAGGACCGAAAAATAGTATTGGAGGATTCTTCCTATGAAAAAATCTAGTTTTTTCAAAAGCCTGCCATTTAAACTTCTGGTAGGTGTTGTGATCGGAATTCTTGCCGGACTTGCTCTTAATGCAAATGACGGGACAGGTTTGACAAATGCAATTCTGAACATTGTTGTAACTTTGAAATATGTTCTGGGACAGATTATTTCATTCTGCGTTCCGCTGATCATCATTGGATTTATCGCACCGTCCATTACAAAGATGGGAAATAATGCATCGAGATTACTTCTGCTTGCAGTATGTATTGCATATGTATCTTCTGTTGGGGCTGCGTTATTCTCTACAGCAGCAGGATATGCGCTGATCCCACATCTTTCTATTGTGACAGATGTAGATGGACTGAAAGAACTGCCGGAGATGGTGTTTGAACTTTCTATCCCACAGATCATGCCGGTTATGAGTGCACTTGTATTTTCTATTATGATCGGACTTGCAGCGGCATGGAATAAGGCAAAATTAATCACAGGAATGTTGGAAGAATTCCAGAAGATCGTGCTTTCCATCGTGTCAAGGATTTTGATTCCAATCCTTCCGTTATTTATTGGATTCACATTTTGTTCTCTGGCATATGAAGGCTCCATCACAAAACAGCTTCCGGTATTCCTTAAGGTTATTATTATTGTTATGATCGGACATTATATCTGGATGGCACTTCTTTATACAATCGCCGGCGTTTATTCAGGAAAGAATCCACTGGAGGTTGTGAAGCATTACGGACCGGCATATCTGACAGCCGTTGGAACAATGTCTTCCGCAGCAACACTTGGAGTTGCTCTGCAGTGCGCAGACAAGGCGAAACCATTAAGAAAAGATATGGTACAGTTTGGAATTCCGTTGTTTGCTAATATCCATCTGTGTGGATCTGTACTCACAGAAGTGTTCTTCTGTATGACAATCTCACAGATTCTGTATGGAAAACTTCCGTCAATTCCAACAATGCTTCTGTTTTGTATACTTCTTGGAGTATTTGCAATCGGTGCACCGGGAGTTCCAGGAGGAACAGTTATGGCATCCCTTGGACTTATCACAGGAGTTCTTCTGTTTGATGATGCGGGAACAGCACTGATGCTTACAATTTTCGCACTTCAGGATAGTTTTGGAACAGCTTGTAATGTAACAGGGGACGGAGCACTTAGCTGATTCTTACAGGATATGCGGAAAGACATAAGATTCCGGAGAAGTCAGATGAGATGCGGAATATTGAATTTTAATAATTGATTTTAAGGGCAGCTGTTATAGTTGTCCTTTCTTCTATTAAACGGAAAATCAAAAAGAGGTTGTAATTTTCGAAAATATATGTTAGCCTGAATTCACGCAGTTCTTATTCTTATGAACAGCAAAGATATCTATTAACCAATCGGTAATTATTTCCATGGATTCCAGTATTCGTAACAAATAATCCGATAACAAAACATAAGACGAATATTGTATGAATGATAACTGAAAGTTTATTAAAGAATCAGGTTTAAAAAGTTTCTGCTTTTTCTGAAAAAAAAAACCTTATGATTACAATAAATTTGGATAAAGAATTCTTTCCTTCATATAAGTGTTTGTCTTACAAAAACGAAAAGGAGAATTCTTATGAAAGAAAACCCAAGAAAAGTATCTAAAAGTGCAATTAAAAGCGAAAATGCATTAAATGAAAAAGAAGATTTCATTATGTTGCCAACAGTTGATTTTTGCTTTAAAGAGTTGATGCAAAATGAAAATGTGAGAAAAGGAATTATTGCAGCTATATTAAACAGGCGTCCAGATGAAATTGTAAATACTGAGCTTCTCCCCACAATCCTAAGAAAGGATTCGGAAGATGATAAGTATGGAATTCTAGATGTTCGGGTGCAGTTAGATAACGAAGTACAGATTGATTTTGAAATGCAGGTGGTTTATTATGACTATTGGGCGAATCGTACAATTTATTATTTAAGTAAGATGTATACGGAACAGATACGAGAAGGGGATAGTTATGATAGATTACAGAAATGTATTCAAGTAAGTATTCTTGCTCATGTATTGTTTCAAGAAGATGAGGAGTGTTATCGACGTATTTCGTTTTGTGATGTAAAGACGGGGAAGGAATATACAGATCTGATGGAAATGCATATTTTGGAACTGCCTAAATTACCGCTAGAACAAAAGAGTGAAACAGATTTAATGCAGTGGATGCGCTTTTTGAATGGTAAACGCAGGGAGGATTTTGAGAAAATGGGCTAAGAAGAATTCTTTGTTTTGAAAGAAAGCGTTATAAAAGAATTGGGACAAAATTAAAGATGCAGACGAGAAAAAAACGTCTTGAATATGAAGCAAGACAGAAAGCAATCAGAGATCGTGATATATTGATCAAGACAGGAGAAAACCGTGGACGTAAAGGAATTATTTTATCAATGATTGAAGCGGGACTACCATTGGAACAGATTGCAGAAATCACGAAAGAAACTCTGGAAACGATACAAGAATTAAAGAAAAAGATGGGATGATGGTAAAAGGACAGCTACTATAGTTGTCCTTTCTTTTTGCCAAAACATTGAATTTTACTACTATTCTGTGGTACAATCGTTTAGTATAAAAAAAGTAATCGTCTTGTTGATATTCGCAAGGGGAATGTGGATAACAACAGCATTTTCAGATTGAGAGGTGAAAAAATGGGATTTACACATTTTGATGAAAAAGGAAAAGCCATTATGGTAGATGTGACGGAGAAGCGGGACACAGTCCGGGAAGCAACCGCCACAGGAAAGATCACGGTGAATGAAGAAGTGTTCCGTGCTGTCAAAGAAGGAACTGCAGGCAAAGGGGATGTGCTTGGAGTTGCGACAACAGCAGGGATTATGGGAGCAAAGAGGACATCGGATCTGATTCCGATGTGTCACATTCTTCCGATCACAAAGTGCAAGGTAGAGTTCGAGATGGTTGAGAGTGAACTTGCAATTTATTGTAATTGTACGGTACGTGTGACCGGGAAGACAGGCGTTGAGATGGAAGCTTTGACAGGAGCAAGTGTAGCACTTTTGACAGTTTACGATATGTGCAAAGCGATGGATAAAAGATGGAGATTGGGGAAATCTATCTGGTCAGAAAGAGTGGCGGCAAGAGTGGCTGATCGACAATGGATATAAGAAGGAAAGAAAAGAAGGCGAAAAGTAAAGTGGAAAAGAAAGAACAAAGATGGAAAGCAGCGGTAGTGACGCTGAGTGATAAAGGATATGCAGGAGATCGGGAGGATAAGAGTGGACCGCTTCTTTACAATATGTTAGAAGAAGCCGGATATGAAGTGACAGAAGTAAGACTTCTTCCGGATGAGCAGAAGATGATCGAACAGTGTCTCTGCGAACTTGCAGATGAAAAAAAAGTGGATCTGATCGCAACAACCGGAGGAACAGGTTTTGCACCGCGTGACTGCACACCGGAAGCAACATTTGCCGTGGCGACAAAGAATGCACCGGGAATCGCAGAGGCGATGAGACTGGCTTCACTTCAAGTGACACCAAGAGCTATGCTTAGCCGTGGCGCTTCTGTGATCCGTAATCAGACATTGATCATTAATTTTCCGGGAAGTCCGAAGGCTGTAAAAGAGAACCTAGAAGCAGTACTTCCATCTCTGGAACATGGTCTTGCAATTCTTACAGGAAATGCAAGTGAGTGTGGAAAACCAGTTTCTGAAGGAAAGTAAAACAGTAATGTAAGAGATAAATAATATGAGGTATGTAAGAGATGATCGATCAATATGGAAGAACAATAGAATATCTGCGCATCTCTGTGACGGATCGTTGTAATCTGCGCTGTGTCTACTGCATGCCGGAAGAGGGCATTGAGCAGCTGCCGCATGAGCAGATTCTGACTTTTGATGAGATTGAGAGAGTATGCCGGATTAGTACAGAACTTGGGATTTCAAAGATCAAACTGACCGGTGGGGAACCGTTGGTGAGAAAAGGATTGCCGGACTTATTGGGGAAAATTAAGAGAATTTCGGGGATCGAACAGGTGACATTGACAACAAACGGAATTCTTCTTAAAAATCAGTTGGATGAGTTGATGCGTCAGGGGCTGGATGCAGTGAATATCAGTATTGATACATTGGATGAAACGTGTTACCATACAGTGACAAGATGTGGGGAATTAAATCAGGCATTGGAAGGACTGCAGGCAGCACTCGAATATCCGAATCTGCGTGTGAAGTTAAATTGTGTGCCGATGAATCAGTCAGAAGAAGAGTATATTCAGATGGCAGAGTATGCAAAGGAGCATCCGTTAGAGGTTCGTTTTATAGAAATGATGCCGATCGGGATGGGAAAAGCCTGTCAGGGAAAATCAAGAGATGAGCTTCTGGAACTTTTAGAGAAAGCATTTGGAAACGCTGAACCGTATGAAAAATATTTGGGGAATGGTCCGGCGGAATATGTAAGCTTTCCTGGATTCCAGGGCAGAATTGGATTTATCAGTGCAGTGAGTCACAAGTTTTGCGATTCCTGCAACAGGATCCGGCTCACAGCGGAAGGATATCTGAAACTCTGTCTACAGTATGAAAGTGGAATTGATTTAAGAAAACTTTTAAGAAGCGGTGCAACGGATGAAGAAGTGAAAGAAGCAATGCGTCAGGCAATCTGGAAAAAACCGGCTTGTCACAATTTCTCTGATGAGCGAAGAGATGAAGAAGTTGGGCAGAAAAAAGAACATCGGGCCATGTACGGAATCGGTGGTTAGATCAGTAATGAAATAAAATCAGTGACAGAAAAATAACAGTGCAGATTATGCACAAAAATTATAAAAGTGAAAAAGTAATTTGAGAGGTATAGAAAAATGGGAAAAGTAATAGCAATTTGTACAAGTCCGGCAAAGGGAACACAGAAGACAAGAATTGAGGAAGGCACATTTATTGAAGATTTTGGTCTGGAAGGAGATGCACATGCAGGAAAATGGCATCGTCAGATCAGTCTTCTTTCTTATGATAAGATTGAGGCATTCCGTGCAAGAGGTGCAGAAGTAGAAGATGGCGCATTTGGAGAAAATGTGATCGTTCAGGGGATTGATTTCCGTAATCTTCCGGTTGGAACAAGATTAAAATGTAACGATGTTTTGTTAGAGATGACACAGATTGGAAAAGAATGTCATCATGGCTGTCAGATCTTCCAAAAAATGGGAGAATGTATCATGCCGCGAGAAGGGGTATTTGCAAAAGTGCTTCATGGTGGTAAAATAAAGCCGGAGATGAAATGATCGTGCTTGCAGCAGAGGAATAAGGAAAATTACCTGGGAAACATTTCGTTGCTGGTCGCACATCGTGTGAACAGTAACAACATTTCTGCAACGGTGCGGAACAGATACGATTGGAAGGAAATGAATGAGAAAGAAGCAATGGATGGCAGCGGCTCTTGTGGGGCTTGCAGTTATTCTTGCCGGCGTGGGTTCCGGCAACGTGAAGACAAGACAGACGAAGAAAGACAAGCAGGAAAACACGCAGATTGTCAGTGGAGTTCAGATTGTTACAGAAGACGGAAAGAAGTACTATGACTTCCAGGATGTGAAAGAGAATAATTACAGAGCAAGGCTTCTGAATCAAGTACCGAGGAATTCTTATGATTTCAGCAATCTGGCATTAGATGAAGAGACAGGATATCTTTCGTATAAAGATACGAAGGGAAAAGTGTCAGCGAAAAAAGGAATTGATGTTTCGGAGTTCCAGGGAGAGACGATCGACTGGCAGCAGGTGAAGGAAAGCGGAATTGAATTCGTGATCGTAAGACTTGGATACCGTGCATATGGAGAGAGCGGCGCGTTAGTTGAAGATGCCATGTTTGAACAGAATGTACAAGGCGCATTGGATGCCGGTCTGGAAGTCGGTGTCTATTTCTTTTCCCAGGCAATCTCAGCAACGGAAGCAGTCGAAGAGACTGACTTTGTTTTGGAACATATCCAGCCGTATCAGATTACAGGACCTGTTGTCTATGACACAGAAGAAATCAAAGATGATACAGCAAGAACAGACAGAATACAAGGGAAGACTTTACGAATTTTTGTAAGACTTTTGTGACGGAGTGAAACAGGCTGGATATCAACCGATGATTTATGCTAATATGAAATGGATGGCATTTACCCTGAAGATGGAAGAGCTGACAGAGTATGATTTCTGGTATGCGGATTATCATGAACTTCCGCAGTGTCCATATGATTATAAGATGTGGCAGTACAGTGAGGCCGGTACGGTTCCGGGAATTCGTGCAAGCGTAGATTTAGATTTGTGGTTTCAGGAGGAAAATTAGATGAAATGGAATAAATTCAGATTGAAGACAACAACAGAGGCAGAGGATATTGTAAGCAGTATGCTGGCAGATCTTGGGATTGAAGGTGTTGAGATCGAGGATAAGATCCCGCTGACAGAGTCTGATAAAGAGCAGATGTTTGTTGATATTTTACCGGAGATCGAGGCAGATGATGGTGTGGCTTACTTAAGTTTTTATCTGGAAGAGGATGAGGACAAAGAAAAAGTTCTGGCAAATGTGAAGAAAGAACTGGAGGAGATGTCTGCTTATGTAAATGTCGGAGCCTGCGAGATTGAAGAATCCCAGACAGAGGATGTAGACTGGGTGAATAACTGGAAGAAGTATTTTCATCAGTTCTATGTGGATGATATTCTGATCATTCCATCCTGGGAAGATGTGAAGCCTTCGGATGAAGATAAGATGGTGATCCATATTGATCCAGGTACAGCATTTGGTACAGGAATGCATGAGACAACACAGCTTTGTATCCGTCAGATCAGAAAATATACAACAGAGACAACAAAGATTCTTGATGTGGGATGCGGAAGCGGAATTCTTGGAATGCTTGCGCTGAAGTTCGGAGCAGAGCATTCTGTTGGAACAGATCTGGATCCGTGTGCAATCGATGCTACATATGAGAACATGGAGAACAACGGAATTTCCGGAGATAAATATGAAGTGATGATCGGAAATATTATCGATGACAAAGAAGTTCAGGATAAGGTTGGATATGAGTGCTATGATGTTGTGGCAGCAATATTCTTGCGCCGGTTCTTGTAGAACTTACACCGGTAATTGTGAACCAGCTGAAACCGGGTGGAATCTACATTACAAGTGGAATTATCGATGATAAAGAAGAGATGGTAAAAGAAGCTGTTGCGAAAGCCGGACTGGAACTTCTGGAGGTCACATATCAGGGTGAATGGGTATGTGTAACAGCGCGCAAGAACGCATAAGGAGAAACAAGATGCAACATTTTTTTGCAGATCCATCCTGTGTGGACGGAGAACAGATCCGTCTGGCAGGAAGTGATGTGAATCATATGAAGAATGTGCTCCGCATGAAACCCGGAGAAGAAGTGTGGATCAGTGATGGAGAAGGAATGGATTACTTCTGCAAAGTGGAAGGTTATGAAGAGAAGGAAGCAGTCCTTCGCGTTGTGAAAAAAGAAGTGTCTCAGACAGAACTGGCTTCCCGTCTGATCTTATTCCAGGGACTTCCGAAAGGGGAAAAGATGGAATGGATTGTGCAGAAGGCAGTAGAGCTTGGAGCTTATTGTATTGTTCCGTTTGCGGCAAAGCGTTCGGTTGTAAAGCTGGATCAGAAGAAAGCCGGAAAGAAGAGAGAACGCTGGCAGGCGATCGCCAAGGGGGCTGCGGAACAGTCGAAGAGAGGAATTGTGCCACAAGTGCGGAATGTGATGAGCTTTCGGGAAGCAATGAATTACGCGAAAGAGCTGGATGTAGTGCTTGTTCCATACGAACTGCAGGAAGGGATGAAAGCAACAGAAGCTGTCATAAGTAAGATTGAGCCGGGGCAGTCTGTCGGTATCTTTATCGGACCGGAAGGCGGGTTTGATGAGAGTGAGATCGATCAGGCGAAAGAGACCGGAGCGATCCCAATCACACTTGGAAAGCGTATTTTAAGAACAGAGACAGCAGGACTTACAACATTGTCAATTCTGATGTATCATTTAGAATGCCGGGAACAGTTGGAAGATAAAAACATAAAATAATAGAAAGACGTTGCCGGTTACAGACTTCTGTGAATGGTAACAGAGTTAGAAAAGGGAAGATGAAATGGAAGCATATTTGGATAATTCAGCCACAACCAGAGCATATCCGGAAGTGGGAGATCTTGTATATAAAGTAATGTGTCAGGATTATGGCAATCCATCCTCCATGCACCGAAAAGGTGTAGATGCGGAGCACTATGTAAAGGAAGCCAAGGAAACGATCGCAAAGGTTCTTAAGGTAAATGCGAAAGATATTTACTTTACATCAGGAGGAACAGAGAGTGATAATCTTGCACTGATCGGATGTGCAAGAGCGAACAGAAGAGCAGGAAATCACCTGATCACAACTTCGATCGAGCATCCTGCAATCTTAAATACAATGCGTTATCTGGAAGAAGAGGAAGGCTTCCGTGTGACATATCTTCCGGTAGATGCGAGTGGAAGAGTGAATCTGGATGCATTGAAAGAAGCACTTTGTCCGGAGACAATTCTCGTATCAGTTATGTATGTAAACAATGAGGTTGGAACACTTCAGCCGATTGATGAAGCAGTAAAGATTGTAAAAGAGTATAATTCTTCTATTCTTTTCCATTCAGATGCAGTGCAGGGATTTGGGAAATATCACATTTATCCAAAACGTCAGAAGATTGACCTGTTAAGTGCGAGTGGACATAAGATTCATGGACCGAAGGGAACCGGATTCCTCTATGTAGGTGAAAAGGTGAAGATTAAACCGATTCTTTTCGGAGGAGGACAGCAGAAGGATCTCCGTTCGGGTACAGAAAATGTTCCGGGAATCGCAGGACTTGGACTTGCAACAAAGATGATCTACAATGATCTGGATATGAAAGTAGCTCTGATGCGTGAACTGAAGGATTATTTTATTGAGCAGGCAGAAAAGATTGAGAATACAACAGTTCATGGCCTGAAAGATGAAGGAAGTGCACCACATATCATCAGTCTTGGAATTGCAGGAATCCGAAGTGAGGTTCTTCTTCATACACTGGAAGATAAGGGAATTTATGTCTCATCAGGATCTGCATGTGCATCGAATCATCCGGCAGTAAGCGGTGTTCTCAGAAGCATTGGGGCGGCACAGGAATATCTGGATGCAACGATTCGTTTCAGTATGTCAGAATTTACTACAAAAGAAGAAATTGACTATACGCTGGAAACACTATATAATTGTATACCGATGCTGAGAAAATATACGCGTCATTAATTGACGGCGATTCATAAAGGAGAAAAAGCATGAAATTTCATTCATTTCTGATAAAATACGGCGAGATCGGAATTAAGGGAAAGAACCGTTATATCTTTGAAGATGCACTGGTACGTCAGATTCGTTATGCTCTGCAGGGCGTAGACGGAGAATTCCTTGTACACAAATGTCACGGAAGAGTTTACGTGGATTGTGATGGAGATTATGATTTTGATGAGACAGTAGAAAGCCTTCAGAAGGTATTCGGTATTGTTGGAATCTGTCCGGTAGTCCGTGTGCCGGTTGCAGAGCTGGAACAGCTGAGAAAAGATGTTGTAGCTTATGTAGATGAAGCTTACGAAGAGAAGAACATGACATTTAAAGTTGATGCAAGAAGAGCAAAGAAGAGTTATCCTGCGAACTCTATGGAGATCAACTGTGAAGTCGGAGAAGCAATCCTGGAGGCATTTCCGGAAATGAAAGTAGATGTTCATAAGCCGGAACTTCGTATCAATGTGGAGATCCGTGAAGAAGTTTATATCTATTCCAGAATCATTCCGGGACCTGGAGCATGCCAATCGGGACAAACGGAAGCGCGATGCTGCTTCTGTCAGGAGGAATTGACAGTCCGGTTGCCGGATACATGGTATCCAAGCGTGGTGTTGAGCTCGAGGCAACTTATTTCCATGCACCACCGTACACAAGTGAAAGAGCAAAAGAGAAGGTAGTTGATCTTGCAAGACTCGTTTCTGCTTATTCAGGACCGATTAAGCTTCATGTTGTCAACTTTACAGATATTCAGCTTTATATCTACGAGAAGTGTCCACATGATGAACTGACGATCATTATGCGTCGTTACATGATGAAGATCGCAGAACATTTGCAAAGAAAGACGGATGTCTTGGTCTGATCACAGGAGAGAGTATCGGTCAGGTAGCAAGCCAGACAATGCAGAGTCTTGCGGCGACGAATGCAGTATGTACTCTTCCGGTTTATCGTCCGCTGATCGGATTTGATAAGAAGGATATTGTAGAAATTTCTGAGAAGATCAATACCTATGAAACTTCAATCCAGCCATTTGAGGATTGTTGTACAATTTTCGTTGCAAAACATCCGGTGACAAAGCCGAATATTGAACGAATTGAGAAGTCTGAGTTGAACCTTGCAGAGAAGATAGACGAACTGATGCAGACAGCAATTGATACTGCTGAGATCATTGAAGTGAAGCAGGGAGAATAATAGGAAAAAGAAAAGCTGCTCCAATGGAACAGCTTTTCTTTACTCTAAAAAATATGCGGACAAGCTACAAAAATAAAGTCCGCATGAATCGTATTCAGATAGAATTATTTGATGATGTAAGCATCAAGTGCAGCAAGAATATCATCAACATTGCTGTCAGCGTGGATGTTCAGGTCGATCGGTTTGGAAAGATCAAGGCTGAAAATACCCATGATTGATTTGGCATCTATAACATATCTTCCGGATACTAAATCGAAATCATTATCATATTTTGTGATAGTGTTAACGAATGATTTGACTTTGTCGATTGAGTTTAATGAAATCTGTACTGTTTTCATTTGAAATCCCTCTTGAATTATACAATAAAGTTGCTTCTAAGCCTAGGTATATTCTACGGGATGCAGGTTCAAAAGTCAAGAAATTAACGAGATAAAAGGAAAAAAGAGGTAGAAATAAATGAAGAAAGCAGCACTGCACAATTTGGGATGCAAAGTAAATGCCTATGAGACGGAAGCCATGCAGGAAATGCTTGAAAAAGCAGGGTATGAGATCGTTCCTTTCAAGGAAGGGGCAGACCTTTATGTAATCAATACATGTACTGTTACAAATATCGCGGACCGCAAGTCGAGACAGATGCTGCACCGGGCGAGAAAAATGAATCCGGATGCAGTTGTTGTCGCTGCAGGATGTTATGTCCAGGCGAAGGAAAAAGAGATTCAGGTGGATGATTGCATTGACATTGTGCTTGGTAATAATAAGAAGCAGAATCTGATCGAAGCATTGGAAGAGTATGAAAGAACACACAATGCAGATTGTAACGTAACAGAAAGTGAAAAGAATGCAAAGAACCAGGAAAACGACAGAAAAGCAGAAATCAAGATGGAAGAGATCGGAAAGACAAAAGAGTACGAGAATCTTCACCTGACGAAGCCGGGAGATCATACAAGAGCTTATATTAAAGTTCAGGATGGATGTAATCAGTTCTGCACATATTGTATCATTCCATATGCCCGTGGAAGAGTTCGCAGCCGTTCCATGGAAGATGTGCTTGATGAAGTACGCACACTGGCAGATAACGGATATAAGGAGGTTGTACTGACAGGAATTCATCTAAGCTCATATGGAATTGATTTTGATAAAGAATATCACCTTCTGGAATTGATCCGGGCAGTTCATGAGATTGATGGAATTGAAAGAATTCGTCTTGGCTCTTTGGAACCGGGGATCATCACAGAAGAATTTGCAGAAGGGATTGCAAAGCTTCCGAAGATGTGTCCGCATTTCCACCTGTCTCTGCAGAGCGGATGTGATGCAACATTAAAGCGTATGAACCGTAGATATACAAGCAGTGAATATGCGGAAAAATGTAAACTTCTCAGAAAATATTTCCCGAATCCGGCATTGACAACCGATGTGATTGTGGGATTCCCGGGAGAGACAGAAGAAGAGTTCAAAGAGTCATATGATTTTGTGGACAGCATAGATTTCTATGAGACACATATTTTTAAATACTCCCGCCGTGAGGGGACAAAAGCAGCTGTGATGCCAGATCAGGTAGATGAACAGATCAAGGCGAAGAGAAGTGCACAATTAATTGAACTTGGTGAGAAAAAGCGTGCAGCATATGAACAGAGTTTCCAGGGAAAAGAAGTGGAAGTGCTTGTGGAAGAGGATCTGGAACTGAATGGAAAAGAAGTACAGACAGGTCATACGAAAGAATATATGAAAATTGCACTAGAGACAAATGAAAATCTCAAGAATAGTATCGTAAAAGTTCAAATTGGGAAGGATTCGCAAATTATACATTGAATTTTGAATTCGGTTATATTAGAATTATAAGTAGGGTTTCTGGGTTTCCAGAGCGTTTTGCGCTGTTTGACAGAACAACAGCAAAGCCCTTCGGAAGAAGGAAATAGATACAAGAAAGAGAAGGAGGAAGAAAGATGAGTGATTTAAGTAGTACTCAGTTCTTTCAGGTAGAGCCGGGTCCGCAGATTTCTGCGAAGGATATTTTTGAGATCGTATACAAGGCTCTGAAAGAAAAAGGATACAATCCGGTGAATCAGATCGTTGGATATATCATGTCAGGAGATCCGACATACATTACAAGCTTTAACGGAGCAAGAAGCCTGATCATGAAGGTGGAACGTGATGAACTGGTAGAAGAACTGTTGAAAGCGTATATTGAGCATAATGCGTGGGAATAATCAGACAATGAGAGTAATGGGACTGGACTATGGGACGAAGACTGTAGGTGTTGCTATCAGCGACCCGCTCGGACTTACGGCCCAGGGGATTGAGACAATACAACGGAAAGAGGAGAACAAGCTGCGCCGTACCTGTGCGAGGATTGAAGAATTGATCAAAGAATATCAGGTAGAGAAGATCGTGCTTGGATTTCCAAAACATATGAATAATGATATCGGGGAGCGTGCACAGAAGTCATTGGAATTTCGTGACATGCTGGTTCGTCGTACAGGACTGGAAGTGATCATGTGGGACGAGAGACTTACGACAGTAGCGGCAGAGCAGACACTGATCGAGAGTGGTGTGAGAAGAGAAAACAGAAAGCAATATGTCGATAAGATTGCTGCTGTGTTTATTCTCCAGGGATATTTAGATTCGATTTATATGCAGAAAACAGCAGAATAGAGGAAAATCATATGGAAAAGGCAAAGTTTACTTTCAGTGATGGAAGTGGAGCAGATGAGTTCTTTGTACTTGAAGAGACAAAGATCAATGGTTCGGCGTATATTCTTGTAGTTGATTCAGAAGAAGACGACGCGGAATGCCTGATTCTCAGAGAAGTTGAAGAATCAAAAGACGCAGAGAAGACGTATGAGATCGTGGAAGACGATACAGAACTGATGGCAGTTTCCAAAGTATTTGAGGAATTGTTGGAAGACGTCGATATTGAGATGTAATTACATGAAAGAAATACGAATGTAAGAGAAACTGCAGACAGGAATACTTTTCTCACTTTTGCAGAAGTGTCAGAAAGAAGTCTGGAGTTCTTTTTACAATAGATAGGAGGCAGACAGATGGAGGCAGATAAGACACAGAAGCTTCTGAAAGAGAAGTTAAAGGAAAAGGGGCTGAAGGTGACTCACCAGAGACTGCTTGTTCTGTCCGTACTTGAAGAGAATAGTGGGAGTCATATGACAGCGGAAGATATCTATGATCTGGTATCAGAGGATTATCCGGAGATTGGGCTTGCCACAGTATACAGAACATTGCAGCTTTTGTGGGATATGCAGCTGGTAGACAGGATTAATTTTGGGGATGGATGTGTGCGCTATGAGATCGGACATTTACTGAATGGGGAGACAAAGCACAATCATCATCACCTGATTTGTAAGAGATGTAACAAGGTGATGCCGTTTGATGATGACCTTCTGGAGAGTTTGGAAGATCATATCGAGAAGCAACCGGCTTCCATGTCCTGGACCACGAACTGAAATTCTACGGACTGTGTAAAGACTGTATGAAGAAACAGAGATAGTGGAGGTGTATATTTTTTGAAAAAACAGAATAATGGAAAATTGCGTATCATACCGCTTGGAGGCCTGGAACAGATCGGTATGAACATTACTGCTTTTGAGTATGAAGACAGTATTGTTGTTGTAGACTGTGGTCTTGCGTTCCCGGAAGATGATATGCTTGGAATCGACCTTGTAATTCCGGATGTAACTTATCTGAAAGATAATATTTCCAAGGTGAAAGGATTTGTTATCACGCATGGGCATGAGGATCATATCGGTGCGTTGCCGTATGTGCTCAAAGAGATCAACATTCCGATTTATACAACCAAGCTTACAATGGGAATCATTGAGAACAAGCTGAAGGAGCACAATCTGCTTCGTGGAACGAAGAGAAAGGTTGTACGTCACGGTCAGTCAATCAATCTTGGAAAGTTCCGGATTGAATTTATCAAGACGAACCACAGTATCCAGGATGCGTCCGCACTGGCAATCTATTCACCGGCAGGTGTTGTTGTCCACACAGGAGACTTCAAGGTTGATTATACTCCGGTATTTGGAGATGCGATCGACCTGCAGCGTTTTGCTGAGATCGGTAAGAAAGGCGTGCTGGCACTGATGTCTGACAGTACGAATGCAGAGCGAAAAGGATTTACGCAGTCAGAACGTACAGTAGGTATCACATTTGATCACATTTTTGCAGAGCATCAGAATACAAGACTGATCATTGCGACATTTGCTTCGAATGTTGACCGTGTACAGCAGATCATCAACTCTGCTTATAAGTATGGCAGAAAGGTTGTTGTAGAAGGTCGTAGTATGGTGAATATCATTTCTACAGCATCTGAATTAGGATATCTGAATGTACCGGAGAACACACTGATTGAGATTGATCAGATGAAGAATTATCCACCGGAGAAGATGGTTTTGATCACAACAGGAAGTCAGGGAGAATCTATGGCTGCGCTGTCCAGAATGGCAGCTGATGTACACCGCAAGGTTACAATTCAGCCGAATGATACGATCATTTTCAGTTCAAACCCGATTCCTGGAAATGAGAAATCGGTTTCACGTGTGATTAATGAACTTTCTGCAAAGGGAGCAGAAGTTATTTTCCAGGATGCCCATGTATCAGGACATGCCTGTCAGGAAGAATTGAAGTTGATCTATTCTCTCGTAAAACCGAAATATGCGATTCCGGTGCATGGTGAATACCGTCATCTGAAAGCAAACGCAGGTGTTGCGAAGAGCCTTGGAATTCCGAAAGAGAATGTATTTATTATGCAGTCCGGCGAAGTGCTTGAACTGTGTGATGACTACGCTAAAGTTGTAGATAAGGTTCATACAGGAGCAATTCTGGTAGACGGACTTGGTGTTGGAGATGTTGGAAATATTGTTCTTCGAGACAGACAGCATCTTGCAGAAGATGGTATCATTATTGTAGTTCTTACATTAGAGAGAAGAACGAACCGCCTGCTTGCAGGACCTGATATTGTATCAAGAGGATTTGTCTATGTCAGAGAGTCAGAGGAGCTGATGGATGATGCGAGAAAGGCTGTTTCAGAAGCCCTTGAGAAATGCCTGAAAGGAAGACATACAGACTGGAATAAGATCAAGCTTGTGATTCGTGATGCAATGAATGACTATATCTGGAAGAAGACAAAGAGAAGACCAATGGTGATCCCAATCATCATGGATGTGGATGTGTAAGATATGATAGTAGATGAACGTATTATTACATTCATCAATTCTATGGATACAGAGAACAGTGAAATACTGGAGACAATTGAACAGGAAGCTCTGGCGGCGGATGTACCGATCATCCGACGAGAGATGCAGAGCTTCCTGGAGGTTCTCCTTTTGATGAAAAAACCTATGCGCGTTCTAGAAGTCGGAACTGCCGTAGGTTTCTCTGCGTTATTGATGAGTGATTACCTGCCGGAAGGTGGACATATAACAACAATAGAGAATTATGAGAAGAGAATCCCGATTGCGAGGGAGAATTTCCGCAGAGCGGGAAAGGAAGATAAGATTACTCTGATTGAAGGAGATGCGACAGAAGTTCTTGCGGAAATGGAAGGAACTTTTGATTTTATCTTTATGGATGCCGCGAAAGGGCAATATATTCATTATCTTCCGAATGTGTTGCGACTGCTTTCGGATGGAGGCTGTCTTGTGTCAGACAATGTGATGCAGGATGGGGATATCATAGAATCCCGTTTTGCGGTAGAACGCAGAAATCGTACAATACATGCGAGAATGCGGGAATATCTGTATGAATTGAAACACAGAGAGGATCTGGTCACATCTATTATTCCGCTTGGAGATGGTGTGGCAGTGAGCATAAAACAAGGAGTAGAAAAATGAGTAGACCGATCGAACTATTGATCCCGGCGAGCAGCCTGGAAGTGTTAAAAACAGCTGTAATTTTCGGTGCTGATGCAGTATATATCGGAGGAGAAGCATTTGGGTTGCGTGCGAAAGCAAAAAATTTCTCTATGGAAGAAATGAAAGAGGGAATAGAATTCGCACATGCACATGATGTAAAAGTGTATGTTACAGCAAATATTCTTGCCCACAACGATGATCTTGAAGGGGTAAGAGAATATTTTGAAGAGTTGAGAGAGATTAAACCTGATGCACTGATCATTGCAGATCCGGGGGTGTTTGAGATTGCAAAAGAGGTATGTCCTGAGATTGAGCGTCATATCAGTACACAGGCGAATAACACAAACTATGCAACTTATAACTTTTGGTATCGCCAGGGTGCAAGTCGTGTGGTTTCAGCAAGAGAATTGTCTCTGAAAGAGATTAAGGAGATCAGAGAAAGAATTCCGGAAGATCTTGAAATTGAGACATTTGTCCATGGAGCAATGTGTATCTCTTATTCCGGACGCTGCCTTCTGAGTAATTATTTTACAGGAAGGGACGCAAACCAGGGTGCATGTACACATCCATGCCGTTGGAAGTATGCAGTAGTCGAGGAAAAGAGACCGGGAGAATATCTGCCGGTCTATGAGAATGAACGCGGAACTTACATCTTTAATTCAAAAGATCTTTGTATGATCGAGCATATTCCGGAATTGATTGATGCGGGAATTGACAGTTTTAAGATCGAAGGACGAATGAAAACAGCACTTTATGTTGCAACAGTGGCGAGAACTTACCGTAAAGCAATTGATGATTATCAGAAAGATCCAGAGCTTTACAAGAAGAACATGCCTTGGTATCTGGATCAGATTTCAAACTGTACTTATCGTCAGTTTACGACTGGATTTTTCTTTGGAAACCAGATCATGAGACACAGATTTATGACAATAACACATATATCCGGGAGTATACTTATCTTGGAATTGTCGGGGCTGTTGAGAATGGGCTTGCAAGAATTGAACAGCGCAATAAGTTTTCTGTAGGTGAGACAATTGAGATCATGAAGCCGGACGGAAGTAATGTTGAGGCAAAGGTTCTCCGGATCTTGAATGAGGATGGAGAGGAACAGGAAAGTGCACCGCATTCAAAGCAGGTTCTTCATGTAGAACTGAGCGAGACACCAGCTCAGTACGATCTTCTCAGAAGACAGGAAGAGGATAAAGAAGTTAATTCATAGAAGAGTCTTAGAAAGTTCAAAAATATTGTCGGAGTTTTCCGATAGCACTTTTTTCAATACGGGATACATAGGAGCGGGAGATGCCCAGTTGTGCGGCAATCTCCCGCTGCGTGTATTCTTCTCCCTGATACAGTCCGTAGCGCATTTTCAGTACAAGTTTTTCTCTTGGAGAAAGTTCATTTTCCAGTTTTTCATAAAGCTTTTGAATATTGTCCTTCAGATGAATCCGCTCTGGAATATCTGTTTCTGTAGATTCGATGATATCGTAGAGGTTGACTTCATTTCCTTCCCGATCTGTGCCGATCGTTCATAAAGAGAGATTTCATGGCTGCATTTTTTTCTGGCGCGCAGATACATCAGGACTTCATTTTCTACACAGCGGGAGGCATAGGCAGCCAGACGATTTCCCTTTTCAGGATCGAACGTAATTACAGCTTTGATCAGGCCAATCGTGCCGATGGAAATCAGATCTTCCGGATCTTCACTGGCATTTTGGTATTTCCGTATAACATGGGCAACGAGACGGAGATTGCGTTCAATTAAAATATGCTTGGCTTCCAGATCGCCCTCGGTGTATCTCTGAATGTATTTTTTCTCTTCCGCCGGTGTGAGGGGATTAGGAAATGCTTTCAAGACAGCACCTCTGGATGCATTTAATATAGTTTATGAAAAATGTGGAAATTGTGCTTTTCCATATGCTCAAGTTCTCGGAAACTGATTGACAAATCGATATTCGGAAGTTATGATATCTATACATTCTCGGAATGTCAGTTCCGAAAATCAAATCCGGCTGATTCAGCCAGAATTTCAGCAGCTTATAATGGGGTGTAAGAAGAACAGGTGCGCTTGTGACTGGGAAAAGGAAGGAGCGCATATGAGTTTTAGTACAGTAAAATCCGCAGCAATGGAAGGGCTTGCGGTAGAAATTGTCTATGTGGAGGCGGATGTCAGTAATGGACTTCCGGTTTTTCACATGGTGGGATATCTGTCGTCAGAGGTGAAAGAAGCAGCAGAACGCGTACGGTCTGCAGTCCGGAATTCAGGTCTTGAATTTCCGGCGAAACGTGTGGTGATCAATCTTTCACCAGCAACTATGAGGAAAAGAGGAGCATCATTTGATCTTCCAATCGCAGTGGCGATTCTGACGTCACTTGGCGTTTTGCAACAGAATAGAAGAATGAAAGACTGTATGATCATCGGAGAACTCGGATTGGATGGACAAGTAAGAAAGGTTCCTGGGATACTTTCTATGGTGTCAGAGGCAAAGGCACGAAAAGTTACAAGCTGTATTGTTCCGAGAGAAAATGAAAAGGAAGCAGAACTTGTAGAAGGAATTCGGATATTGCAGTTGGAAGTCTCAGGGAATGTATTAGTTATTTGGAACATGGAAACAGAACCGGTGGAGAACATTTTGGTGAAAAAGAGCCTGATAAAATAGAAGACAGAGGAAAACGGGGAGAAGAAGTACCTGATTTCGCAGATTTGTATGGTCAGGAGAATGTCCGTCGGGCAGCGGAAATTGCTGTGGCGGGAGGCATAATCTCCTTATGGTCGGACCACCAGGAAGCGGAAAGACGATGACCGCAAAATGTATGGCAGGAATTCTACCGCCGATGAATTACGAAGAAGTATGGAGCTTACAAAGCTTTACAGTGTCATGGGAATGCTGGATGGCAATGAACCATTGATTTCCAGAAGACCTTTTCGAGAGGTACACCATACTGCAACGAGAGCAGCGCTGATTGGAGGAGGGATTGTTCCAAGACCAGGAGAGATCAGTCTGGCTCATAGCGGTATTTTGTTTATGGATGAACTTCCGGAATTTAAGAGAAGTGTTCTTGAAGTGCTCAGGCAGCCACTGGAACAACGCAGCATACAGATCACAAGAACCAGTGGAAATTATATATTTCCGGCTGATTTTATGCTTGTGTCTGCCATGAATACGTGTCCTTGTGGGAAATTCCCATCAACAGCCTGTAGTTGTACGCCGGCACAGATTCAAGCATATTTAAGTAAGATCAGTCAACCGTTTCTTGATCGGATTGACCTTAGTGTTGAAGCTTCTAAAGTGGAATATCGGGATCTGGTGAAAGAGTCTGTTTCCTGTCCGGAGTCTTCGGCGGTGATTAAAGCGCGGGTATGTGAAGCAAGAAAGAGACAGAAGATTCGCTACCAAAACACGAAAATCCAGTGTAACGCAATGCTTCATGGTGCAGAATTGAGTAAGTATTGCAGATTAAACGGAGAAGAAATGCGACTGATGGGGCAGGCTTATGATGTACTGAATCTGACGGCGAGGTCTTATCATCGAATCTTAAAGGTTGCGAGAACGATTGCAGATTTAGATTACAGTGAGGAGATAAAACTGGAACATTTACAGGAGGCGATCGGTTATCGGACATTGGACAGGAATATTGGGGAGGTATGTATGATGTGTGAAGAGATGATTTTTGAATACTGGTTTTCTACGATTCGAAAACTATCTGCAAGAAAAAAGTATCTGCTCCGAGAACTCATAGGAAGTGGAAAGAAGATATATTATATAGAAGAAACTGAAATTACAGGAATTGAATTCCTTACAGAGGAAGAAAAAGAGGGATTAAAAAAAGCCCGGAAAGAGAAAACGAAAGAACAATTAAAAGAAGAGTTTTACAAAATGCAGGAACATGGAATCGAATTTATTCCATTTTTTCAAAAGAATATCCTCCGGGGCTGGCTGAGATACCAGATCCGCCGTATGCTCTTTTTGTGAAAGGAACATGTCCGGGAGCACGGAAGAGAGCAGCAATTGTCGGAGCAAGGGGTTGTAGTGGATATGGAGAACATTATACAAGAGAATTTGCGGAAGTACTGGCGGCAGCAGGTGTTGATATCATCAGTGGCATGGCGAAAGGGATCGATGGAACAGGACAAAGAGCAGCGTTGAATGCAGGCGGAAAATCTTATGCTGTTTTAGGGAGCGGAGTGGATGTCTGTTATCCAAGAGATCATATCGGTTTATATATGGATATCATAGAACACGGAGGCGGAATCCTTTCGGAATTTCCACCGGGAACCCCTCCGCTTGCAATGAATTTTCCAATGAGGAACCGGATCATCAGCGGACTGTCAGATGCAGTTCTGGTAATGGAGGCAAGGGTGAGAAGTGGCTCTTTGATTACAGCAGATATGGCACTGGAGCAGGGAAAGGATGTTTATGCCCTTCCGGGACCGCTGGACAGTCCTTTGAGTGCCGGGTGTAATCAACTGATCCAACAGGGTGCCGGAATCCTTCTGAATCCTGAAAATCTGCTGGAAGAATGGGGGATTGAAACAAATGTTTTGTGCAGAAACACGGAGATAAAAAACGAGAAAAATAAAAAAGTGCTTGAAAGTACAGATGATTTGGTGTATAGTTGTGTCGGTTTGTATCCTAAGAATGTGGATCAGATTGCGCAGGAATCTCGGGTGGAGATCAGAAAATTGATGAGCATTCTTGTTACACTGGAACTGCAGGGATACATTCGTGAAATAACAAAGAATTATTATATCAGAATAAAATAGGAGTATAGTTTTTATGGCACATTATCTTGTAATCGTGGAGTCTCCTGCAAAGGTGAAGACGATTAAAAAGTTTCTAGGAAGCAATTATACAGTTGCAGCATCACAGGGACACGTCAGGGATCTGCCGAAAAGTCAGCTTGGAATTGACGTGGAGAATGATTACGAACCAAAATATATTACCATTCGTGGAAAAGGAGAGATTCTTGCAACGCTCAGAAAAGAGGCGAAGAAATCAGACAAAGTTTATCTTGCAACCGACCCTGACCGTGAAGGAGAGGCTATTTCCTGGCATCTTGCTGCTGCCTTGAAGCTGGACGAGAAGAAAATGCGCCGTATTACATTTAATGAGATTACAAAGAATGCTGTGAAAGCATCTTTGAAAGCACCACGCGATATTGACATGGATCTTGTGGATGCACAGCAGGCAAGAAGAGAGCTTGACCGTATGGTTGGATATAAGATCAGTCCATTGCTTTGGGCAAAGGTAAAGCGTGGGTTGAGTGCCGGACGTGTACAGTCAGTCGCACTTCGTATTGTTGCAGACAGGGAAGCAGAGATTGATGCATTTATTCCGGAAGAGTACTGGTCACTGGATGCACAACTGAAAGTAAAAGGTGAGAAACGTCCTCTGACAGCGAAGTTCTACGGAACAGAGAAGAAAAAGATGGCGATCCATTCAAAAGAAGAGATGGACGAGATCTTGAAGAAATTAGAGAACGAAGAGTTCCAGATTACAGATATCAAGAACAGTGAGAGGACGCGTAAAGCACCACTCCCATTTACGACAAGTACGCTGCAGCAGGAAGCTGCCAAGGCATTGAACTTTGGTACACAGAAGACAATGCGTATTGCACAGCAGCTGTATGAAGGTGTGGACATTAAAGGGAATGGAACAGTCGGTGTGATTACTTATCTTCGTACGGATTCTACACGTATTTCAGAGGAAGCTGATGCAGCAGCAAGAAGCTATATTGCTGAGACTTACGGGGAAGCATATGTAGCAGAAGGAACAAAAACAAAGTCCGCAGATAAGAAGATTCAGGATGCGCATGAGGCAATCCGCCCGACAGATATTACACGCACACCGGCAGCAATCAAGGATTCATTAAGCAGAGATCAGTTCCGTCTGTATCAGCTGATCTGGAAACGCTTCACAGCAAGCCGCATGCAGCCGGCGAAGTATGAGACAACAGCAGTCAAGATCGGAGCCGGTGAGTACTGTTTTACTGTATCAACAGCAAGGGTTGCATTTGATGGATTTCGCTCTGTGTATGTAGAGGCAGAGGAAGAGAAGGAAGAGAGCAATGTACTGGTCGGACATCTTAGCATGGATTCTGTTCTTACAAAAGAAGAATTTGATCCAAAGCAACATTTTACGCAGCCGCCGGCACATTATACAGAGGCGAGTCTTGTAAAGACAATGGAAGAGCTTGGATCGGACGTCCAAGTACCTATGCCCCAACCATTTCTCTGATCCTTGGAAGAAGATATATTACAAAAGAAGGCAAGAATCTTTATCTGACAGAGATTGGTGAAGTTGTTAATAATATTATGAAACAGTCATTCCCAAGTATTGTAGATGTTCATTTTACAGCGAATATGGAAGGTCTTCTTGATATGGTTGAAGAAGGAAAGGTTCCGTGGAAGGAAGTAATCCGTAATTTCTATCCGGATCTTGAGGAAGCTGTTGAAATTGCAGAGAAAGAGCTTGAGGAAGTTAAGATTGAAGATGAAGTAACAGATGTGATCTGTGAAGAGTGCGGTCGTAACATGGTGATCAAATACGGTCCGCATGGTAAATTTCTTGCATGCCCGGGATTCCCGGAATGCAGAAATACAAAACCATATCTGGAAAAGATCGGAGTTCCGTGTCCTGTGTGTGGAAAAGAAGTTGTTATCCGCAAAACAAAAAAGGGAAGAAAGTATTATGGATGTGAGGATAATCCGGAATGTGAATTTATGTCCTGGCAGAAGCCATCCAGTAAGAAATGTCCGGAATGTGGTGGATACATGGTAGAAAAGGCAATAAATTAGTTTGTGCTGATGAAAAGTGCGGATATGTGGAAACAATTAAGAAAGAAGATTAAATATTTCAAAAAAGAGAAAAACACAACGTTGCTATTTTCTGAATTGTATGATAATATAAGCTAGTAAGGAATTTGAAATTTGATTTGTGTATACAACTTGAAAAATAATAGTTACTGTTTGCTAGAAGTAGTGAATAAGAGCAAATCATGTGGAGGAGACAATGAGCGTACAATTATTGGATAAGACCAGAAAGATTAATAAGTTGCTGCATAATAATAACTCCAGCAAAGTTGTGTTTAATGATATCTGTGCGGTGCTGACAGAGATTTTGGACTCAAATGTGCTGGTAGTCAGCAAGAAGGGAAAGATTCTTGGAGTCAGCAAAAGCAATAAGGTGAGAGAAATCAGTGAACTGATCACAGAATCCGTAGGATCTCATATTGATAATATGCTTAATGAAAGATTGCTGAGTGTTCTGTCTACAAAAGAGAATGTTAATCTGGAGACACTTGGTTTTTCTTCAGATGCTGTGGAAGGATGTCAGGCAATCATCACACCAATAGATATTGCCGGGGAGCGTCTCGGAACATTGTTTATCTACAAACAGGATGCAACGTATTCTATTGATGATATTATTCTCAGTGAATATGGTACTGCTGTAGTAGGACTTGAGATGCTTCGTTCAGTGAATGAAGAAAGTGCGGAAGAGACAAGAAAAGAACATGTTGTTCAGGCAGCAATCAGCACACTTTCTTTCTCAGAGCTGGAAGCAATCATTCATATCTTTAAAGAACTTGATGGTACAGAGGGAATCTTGGTTGCCAGCAAGGTGGCAGATCGTGTGGGGATTACAAGATCAGTTATCGTGAATGCACTCCGCAAGTTTGAAAGTGCAGGAGTCATTGAATCACGTTCTTCAGGAATGAAAGGAACTTATATTAAAGTTCTGAATGATTATGTATTCACAGAGCTCGAGAGGATTGAGAAAGAACGGATGTAAGCAGAAGGAGAAGACAAGATGTACGAGGGAAATCCGGTTGATCTGCAGATGGAAAAAGTGATTTCAGCAGATGCTATTTTTGATGATACAACAAGAGCCTGTAAGGTGGATCATTATGATACAGAAGAAGATTACATTTATCTTGAAGTGATGGAAAATCCTCTGACAACGATTCTGCTGGATGCAAAATACAGATGTTATATTTCAACGGGGACAGAGCTGTTGTGCTGTTCCGGTGTTGTGAAAGAGAGGTACCAGTCTGAAGACAGGAATCTTCTGAAATTTAAAATTGAGAACGGATTCTATGAGATGAACGAAAGAAGATCATAGAGAAGTTTTAGAGACGAAAGAAAAAGCTGTGAGGCAGAGAAAGCCCCATAGCTTTTCTTTTATAAAAAAATATGTAAACTGTGTTGACAAATGAAATGGGGAGTGCTATTTTATATTCATGGGTTAGCACTCGAGAGAAAGGAGTGCTAATAAAGTAAGGAGGAATTACAATGAAATTAGTACCATTAGGTGACAAGATCGTTTTAAAACAGTTAGAAGCAGAAGAGACAACAAAGTCCGGAATCGTATTACCGGGACAGGCAAAAGAGAAGCCACAGGAAGCTGAAGTAATCGCAGTCGGACCTGGCGGAGTTGTAGATGGGAAAGAAGTTGTAATGCAGGTTAAGGTTGGAGATAAAGTAATTTATTCCAAATATGCCGGAACAGATGTAGAGCTTGAAGGAGAGAAATACATCATTGTAAAGCAGAATGATATTCTTGCAATTGTAGAGTAATACCTAGACGAATATAAAGGAGATGCAGTTAAAATGGCAAAGGAAATCAAATACGGATCAGAAGCAAGAGCAGCACTTGAAAGAGGTGTGAATCAGTTAGCTGATACAGTTAAAGTAACATTAGGACCAAAAGGAAGAAACGTAGTACTTGATAAATCATTCGGTGCTCCGCTTATCACAAATGACGGTGTGACAATCGCCAAAGAGATTGAGTTGGAAGACGGATTTGAGAACATGGGTGCACAGCTGATCAGAGAAGTTGCAGCTAAGACAAATGATGTTGCCGGAGACGGTACAACAACAGCTACAGTTCTTGCACAGGCAATGGTTCACGAAGGAATGAAGAACCTTGAAGCAGGAGCAAACCCGATCGTCCTGAGAAAAGGAATGAAGAAAGCTACAGATAAAGCTGTAGAAGCAATCCGTGAGATGAGCAGCAAAGTTAACGGAAAAGAGCAAATTGCAAGAGTTGCTGCAGTTTCTTCAGGAGATGATGAAGTCGGACAGATGGTTGCAGATGCAATGGAAAAAGTATCCAATGACGGAGTTATCACAATCGAAGAGTCCAAGACAATGCAGACAGAGCTTGACCTTGTAGAAGGTATGCAGTTTGACCGTGGATATATTTCCGCATATATGGCAACAGACATGGAGAAGATGGAAGCTGTTCTTGATGATCCATATATCCTGATCACAGACAAGAAGATTTCCAATATCCAGGAGATTCTTCCGGTTCTTGAGCAGATCGTTCAGTCTGGTGCAAGACTTCTTATTATCGCTGAGGATATCGAGGGTGAGGCACTTACAACTCTGATCGTGAATAAACTGCGTGGAACATTCAATGTTGTGGCAGTAAAAGCACCGGGATATGGTGACAGAAGAAAAGAGATGCTTCAGGATATCGCAATTCTGACAGGCGGACAGGTGATTTCTGAAGAACTTGGATTTGATCTTAAAGAAACTACAATGGATCAGCTTGGACGTGCAAAATCTGTTAAGGTTCAGAAAGAGAATACAGTTATCGTTGACGGATGTGGAGACAAGAACGCAATCGCAGATCGTGTTGGACAGATCAAGAAAGCAATCGAAGAGACAACATCTGATTTCGACAGAGAGAAACTTCAGGAGAGACTTGCAAAACTTGCAGGCGGAGTTGCTGTTATCCGTGTAGGTGCAGCTACAGAGACAGAGATGAAAGAAGCTAAACTTCGTATGGAAGATGCTCTGAATGCTACAAGAGCAGCAGTTGAAGAAGGAATCATCGGTGGTGGTGGATCCGCATACATCCATGTTTCTAAGAAGGTAAAAGAATTCGCAGAGACTCTTGAGGGAGATGAGAAGACAGGTGCCAAGATTATCCTGAAAGCACTGGAAGCTCCTCTGGCTCAGATCGCAAAGAATGCAGGACTTGAGGGAGCAGTTATTGTAAACAAAGTAAGAGAGTCTGAAGTAGGAACAGGATTCGATGCTTACAATGAGACATATGTAGATATGGTTGAGAAGGGAATCCTTGATCCAGCGAAGGTTACAAGAAGTGCTCTTCAGAACGCAACAAGTGTTGCTTCTACACTTCTTACAACAGAGTCTGTTGTATCTACAATTAAAGAGGATACACCGGCTATGCCAGCAGGCGGAGCAGGTGGAATGGGAATGATGTAATCTATCCATCAGGAAGATTTGCAGAATTTCTATAAGAATAGAATAAAAGAGCTGTTACATAGAGATCTGTAGCAGCAGGAACAGAGGGTTCTATCACATTTTCGTAATGTCAGATAGAACCTTTTGTTTGTTCTAAAAAAGGCTCAGTTTGTCGCATAGATAATAAATAAAGGAGTACTTATAAGTAAAACTTAATAATAAAGGTTAAAATAAATCAATACAAATTATGAGCACATCAGGGAAAATACTCTTGACATCCTTCGGGAATTTCTGTAGTATATCAGTTAATAATTACAAAAGATTTTTAGATACATTAACTGCCATTTCAAAGCAGTTTCATGGGTTCTTAAGAAAGAGAGGTAAAGTATAATGGGTAAGATTATAGGGGAAGGTATTACATTTGATGATTGTTCTTCTTGTACCGGCTTATTCAGAAGTAATTCCGAATCAGGTAGATCTGTCAACACATCTGACAAAGAAAATCGTATTGAATATTTCCGATGATGAGTGCAGGAATGGATACTGTTACAGAACATAGAATGGCAATCGCTATGGCTCGCCAGGTGGAATCGGAATCATCCATAAGAATATGTCTATTGAAGCCCAGGCAGAGGAAGTTGATAAGGTAAAACGTTCTGAGAATGGTGTTATTACAGATCCTTTCTTCCTTTCACCGGAGCATACACTTGAAGATGCGAATGACCTGATGGCAAAATACCGTATTTCAGGTGTGCCGATTACAGAGGGACGTAAACTTGTCGGAATCATCACAAACCGTGACCTGAAGTTCGAGACAGATTTCTCTAAGAAGATCAAAGAATCCATGACTTCTGAAGGACTTGTTACAGCAAAAGAAGGAATTACATTAGAGGAAGCAAAAAAGATTCTTGCCAAAGCAAGAAAAGAGAAACTTCCGATCGTAGATGATGAAGGTAATCTGAAAGGACTTATCACGATCAAAGATATTGAGAAACAGATCAAGTATCCATTGTCAGCAAAGGATGAGCAGGGAAGACTTCTCTGTGGAGCAGCTGTTGGTATCACAGCAAACTGTCTGGAGCGTGTAGAAGCACTTGTGAAATCTCATGTAGATGTTGTTGTTATGGATTCAGCACATGGTCATTCAGCGAATGTTATCCGCACAGTGAAGATGGTTAAGGATGCATTCCCGGATCTTCAGGTGATCGCTGGAAATGTGGCTACAGGAGAGGCTGCAAGAGCACTGATCGAAGCTGGTGTAGATGCAGTTAAAGTTGGTATCGGACCTGGATCTATCTGTACAACACGTATCGTTGCAGGTATTGGTGTACCTCAGGTTTCAGCTGTTATGGATTGTTACGAAGTTGCTAAAGAGTATGGTATTCCGATCATTGCAGATGGTGGTATCAAGTACTCAGGTGATATGACAAAGGCAATCGCAGCAGGTGCGAATGTATGTATGATGGGAAGCATCTTTGCAGGATGTGATGAAAGCCCAGGAACATTCGAACTGTACCAGGGAAGAAAATATAAAGTATATCGTGGAATGGGATCATCGCAGCGATGGAGAACGGAAGTAAAGACCGTTATTTCCAGGAGAATGCAAAGAAACTTGTTCCGGAAGGAGTCGAAGGACGTGTAGCTTATAAGGGATCTGTAGAAGATACAGTATTCCAGCTCATGGGTGGACTTCGTTCAGGAATGGGATATTGTGGAACACATACAGTTGAAGAGCTTAAAGAGAACGGAAGATTTGTGAAGATCTCTGCGGCATCACTGAAAGAAAGTCATCCACATGACATTCATATTACAAAAGAAGCTCCGAACTACAGTGTAGACGAGTAAATTGAAGGTTTGCAGATTGCCTGCAGACAGATAAATGGAAGTACTGCGGATATTCCGCATTACCTGACGGGATGAAAAATCACATCCCTGATATAATAAAATAATATATAGGAACGCCTTGAGGAATTCCCGGAGGTTCAGTGAGAGCTGGATCTACCGGGAATTTCCCTTTTATACGAATATAAAACAGTTAAGACAAAATTCATAAATGGTTAAGAAACATATGGTATAATAGCTGAAATAAGAAGATGTTTGTTTTAAACGATGGAAATGAGAGAATTAAAAATCAGGAGAAATACCGAATGAGTACGTCAAGACGAAAGCAGCTGGCAGGGCGGAAAACATTGCCGAAGAATACACGAAGGAAGAAAAAGCGAGGCAGAAAAATGTTGCGGATCATAATGATCCCATTAATGATTTTACTGCTTTTTCTTCTTTTTAAATCCTGTATACAAAAGAAAAATCAATATGCTGATGTGGATGCTACGCAGCCGGAGATGGATATACAGTTGTTAGATGTAAATCCGTATTCCAGACCAGGGACAACAATTGACCATGTGAATGGGATTGTTGTCCATTACACAGCGAATCCGGGGAGTACAGCGCAGGATAACAGAGATTATTTTAATGGTCTCAAAGATAGCCATGAGACTTCGGCAAGCAGTAATTTTGTGATAGGATTGGAAGGAGAGATTATTCAGTGTATTCCGACCTGGGAGATGGCATATGCTTCAAATGACCGCAATGTGGATACGATTTCGATTGAATGTTGTCATCCGGATGAGAATGGAAAGTTTACTGATGCAACATACCGCTCACTTGTACAACTTACAGCATGGCTTTGTGCAAAATATGATCTGACAGCAGATCAGGTGATCCGTCACTATGATGTAACCGGAAAAATCTGTCCGAAATATTTTGTAGAGGATGAGGACGCATGGTAGAATTCAGGAGAAATGTGCAGGATGCGTTGGAAAAACAGTAGACATCATTTCACTGAATTGTTATAATGAAATCAATTCTTGGGATCATAGAAGAATTGATTTCAAAGCTTACGGAGTTAGATGAAATAATGTTTGAAAAATTTTTTCCAGATGAATATTTGGGGTCTACTTATAAGATCCCTTTTGAAAAACTATATGAGCAAGGATACCGGGGGGTAATCTTTGATATTGATAATACATTAGTTCCTCACGGTGCACCGGCAGATGAACGTGCAAAGAGACTGTTTCAAAGACTGAGAGAGATTGGCTTTGAAAGCTGTCTGTTGTCCAACAATCAGAAAAAACGCGTAGAGATGTTTAATCAGGAGATCCAGACACATTATATTTATAATGCGCTGAAGCCTGCAAGAAAGAATTATCTCCATGCGATGGAGATCATGGGAACAGATCAGACGAACACGCTGTTTGTCGGTGATCAGCTTTTTACAGACGTATGGGGCGCAAAGAGGGTCGGAATACACAACATTTTAGTGCATCCGATCAATCCAAAAGAAGAGATTCAGATCGTTTTAAAGCGGTATTTGGAGAAGATTGTGCTTCATTTCTATAAGAAGAGCAAAAAAAGATTGAAAAAAGTCGCAAATTAGTATAGAATGGTAGAAGCAAAAAGTCTGTAACGAACAGTTACATTGTCTGAACGAAATGCAATTAAGGAGGATTATACATGGTTTCAGCAGGAGATTTTAAGAATGGTTTAACAATTGAGATTGAGGGAAATATTTTCCAAATTCTGGAATTCCAGCACGTTAAACCTGGTAAAGGTGCAGCGTTCGTAAGAACAAAACTGAAAAACATCATCAGTGGTGGTGTAGTAGAGAAGACATTCCGTCCGACAGAGAAGTTCGAGAATGCACACATCGAGAGAAAGGAAATGCAGTATCTGTATCAGGATGGAGATCTGTATAACTTCATGGATGTAGAGACATATGATCAGATCGCTCTCAACGCTGATGTAGTTGGAGACGCTCTGAAATTTGTAAAAGAGAATGAGAACGTTAAGATCTGTTCCCATAAGGGCAACGTATTCTCAGTTGAGCCGCCGCTGTTCGTAGAACTGGCAATCACTGAGACAGAACCGGGATTCAAGGGTGACACAGCTCAGGGAGCTACAAAGCCTGCAATCGTTGAGACAGGAGCTACTGTTATGGTACCGCTGTTTGTTGAGACAGGTGATGTTCTTAAGATCGATACACGTACAGGTGAGTATCTGTCAAGAGTTTAATTACGAATTTAGTACAGTTTAAGCTGTATTTCAAAAAGGAATCTGTATCATGCAGGTTCCTTTTTTCTTTGACAAAATCAGATGAAATTCTCTGTTTTCACTAAAAAAATCAATTCGGATTTATGCAAAATTCTGGCTTGCTTTTTAAGGGAGGCCTGTCTATAATAAAGAACACATAATATTTGTTCTAAATTTTAAGAAATTCTATTTGGAGAGCTTCTGAACTCTCCGGGAAATTCTAACTCAATTGAAATAGTACATTTCGTACTGGTTTCTCATTTTAATTTTATGAACCGCAATCAGGAAGGAGAAGAGTGAATTATACAGAATTTGTAAATGCGGTAAAGGAAAAACTGACTCAGGAGTTAAATGGAGGTGTCAGGGTAAACGTCTATACGACGAAAAAAAATAATGCAACAGAGCGTACAGGACTAATCCTGGAGACGCCGGGGGTTAATATATCGCCGACAATCTATCTGGAAGAATTCTTTGAACTATATGAAAAAGGGAAACAGATGGATTGGATCATTGAAGATCTGGTGGAACTATATGAAGAAATCCGACAGGAAAATCATGGGATTACGAGAGGATGCTTTCTTTCGAAGGGGTAAAAGACAGAATCATCTTTCGACTGATCAACACAGAGAAAAACAAGGAATTACTTCTGGATGTTCCACATAAAAAGTTTTTGGATCTGTCACTTGTGTTTGCAGTACTTGTAGAAGCGGACAATGATGGGACGGCAGTGATGCTGATCAAAGATCTGCATATGAGACAATGGAAGGTGACAAAAGAACAGCTTTGGAATGCGGCAAAAGAAAATACAAAGCGTCTGCTTCCGGCAGAATGTTTCGGAATGAATTTTGCAGTGTATGAACTGCTCAGCAGATCAACTCCGGGGGAACATGATCGGGAGAATCTGTTAAGAAGAACCTGGCATATTCATGAAGAACTGGAACTTCCGGAAAAAGATAAAATGTATGTTTTGTCTAATAAACTGAAAAATTATGGGGCGGCCTGTATTGCATACCCTTATATTCTGGACATGCTTGCAGGAGTCTTAAAGGAAAATTTCTATGTTCTTCCAAGCAGTGTCCATGAAGTGATCATCGTACCGGAATCTTCTCAGATCCGTCAGTCAGAATTAGAAAGAATGGTGCGGGAAATCAATGAAACGCAGGTTCCGGAGGAAGAAATCTTAAGCAATCATGCTTATTTCTATTATGCACAGGAAGGGAAACTTCAGTTGGGAAGAGAGATGTGTATCGACAGGGAGGAAAATGAATGAAAGGACGCGGAGAGATTATAGCAATCCTCTGCATGTCAGTCTTTTTTGATCTGTATTCTCTATGCAATGACATACGGAGCATTGTCAAGGCCGAAGAACTTGAAAAACAGCCTGAAAAGGTCGGAGAAAAAACGGAGGTTGATATTGAAGAAGAACTGCGCTGGGCAGAAGAAGTAAAAAAGATCCTGAAAGATATCGGGGTGGGATTTTGTGATGAACAGGAGGATAAGCAGAAGAAGACGAGGGAAGAAGCTTTCGACCAGACAGATGAAAATAAGATACAAAGTACAGGTGTATATGCAGCGGAAAGGGCAGGAGAAACTGTTTATACAAAGGCGATCGAAAGGGGGATCGGTGCGATCGATGTAGTTGACTATGATGACCCAAACTGGTCTGTGCTGCAGCACTGGAATGAAGGAAGACTTGGTACAAAATCAGGAGAAAGCCTATATTGCACCAATCCAACATTAAAGTTCCAAGAGGGAAACAAAACAGCAGTAGATGCTTCCAAACGTTATAACGAACAGACCATTCAGATGATCGCGGCAATGTTCTATTACTACGATAAGAATAAATGCAACGGTGTAAGTTCAAATTACGATTATCTCTTAAAACAATGCGCAGTATGGTGGATCATGAATGAAGTACACCACTGGTATGGAGATATGGTCCACATAGAAACAGGAAATGGTGTAGCCTGTGGGAATGGTCATTGGATTTCAACACACAAATCTGAGTATTATCACAAAGGGATTGCATGGGCGAAAGAGAATTATAAATATTTCCCGGATGCATATGGGGTTATTTATGAAGGAAATGGACAGCCGCTCAGTAAATGGGGCGGAACATACCAGCCAACCGGAACAGGGAGATTAAAGAAGGTGTCGGCGAATACTCCGGTGACAGAAAAGAACAGTTGCTATTCTTTGGAAGGAGCAGAGTACGGTATCTATAGTAGTCCCACTCTTTCTAGTGAATCAAGAGCAGGAACGTTCAGAACAGATTCAGCAGGAAATTCATCAACAGTTGTGTTGAATGAAGGAACTTATTACGTAAAGGAACTAAAAGCTCCCAAAGGTTATGCACTTGTAGATGAAGTGAAAACGGTTACCGTAAAATCCGGACAGGAAGCGACAGTGACATTTTCAGACCCGCCGCAGATGAATCCTGTAGAGCTTTTGCTAAAGAAAAAAGGTATGGAACAGGAGTATGTTGATCCGTCAGGGACAGCGGCGTATCAGGGAGCACAGTTTTTAGTGAAATTCTATGCAGAACTTCTGGAGCCGGGGAAAGATCCGAAAAAAGCAGGGAAAAAGCCAGTCAGAATCTGGGTCTTTCAAACAGATGCAAAAGCAGTTTGCCGTTATCAGGAGAAGTATAAGGTGAAAGGCGATGCATTGTATAAAACGACAGACGGAACAGAGGCACTTCCGCTGGGGACTGTAACAATTCAGGAGATAAAACCGCCAAAAGGGTATTTCCTGAATGAGGAAGTTTTTGTTTGTCAGATAAAGCCAAAAGGTACGGGAGAAAAAATAAATGTATATCAGACCCCTACGATACCGGACCGGGTTTTCCAGATTCATTTGGTGAAAAAAGCAACGGAAACAGGACATCCTCTTTCGGGAGCACAATTTAAGCATATCAGACCGGATGGAAGTGAAAAGATTCTTACAACGGATGAAAACGGGAGTCTGAAAGTAATGCCATTATCTCAGGGAACGCACAAATTAAAAGAAGTAAAAGCACCGGACGGGTATCGGACAAATAATAATGAACTGATTTTCCGGGTTGATGAGAGCGGGAAAACAGAATTTTTATCTGAGGTAAATACAGAAGAAGGAGAAGTTATTATCGAATATACAGAGAATGGAATTGCGGTAGTGACGATAGAAGATAAGCCGGCCTGTTACAAGATTGAGCTGAAAAAAAGAAATGAAAAAAGGTGTTGCACTTGCAGGAGCTGATTTTACTTTATATGAGGATCAGGCATGCCAGAAAGAAATTGACCGGGTGTCGACGGATGGGAATGGAATTGCAATGTTCGAAAATCTGGAAGTAAAGAAAAAATACTACATGAAAGAAACAAAAGCACCGACAGGTTACAGAATTCCGAAAACATCAGACGATGCAGATGTTGTATATGAAATCTGTCTGGAAAGTAATCCGGATGAAGGCAAGTGTCTGTTGGTTGTGAATGGAAAAGAATACAGAAGTAAAGATACTGCAGACAGCAAGATAAGTATTGAAGGTTCAATTAAGGAGTGGAATGTGAAAATGAAAATTGTAAATCAGACAGGAAAGAAGCTTCCAGATACAGGATCGGCAGGAAAACCTGTGTTACTTACGGGAATTTTAGCTGTAGGAATCATGGCAATGATTTACAGAAAAAAAAGAGCAAAAAAGATAGTAGTAAAACGGTGAGAAATGAGGAGATGACAAAATGAAAAAAAGAATGATGAAAATCTGTTATATGATGACTTTGGCAGCGGTACTCTGTACTTCGGGAACAATAGGTGCGACCGGAATCAAATCTGTATATGCAGCGGAAAATGAAGTACAGGGAAGAGCAGCAACTACAAATGGAATTTTGAATCTTAATAATGGTCCTGCAAGTATTACGATCAAAGGAAATGACGGACAGAGTCTGAAAGGAAAAAGATTTCTGGTATATCAGTTATTTCAGGCAGAAAATGCGAAAGGAATGGAATCCATTAATTACACGTTTAATCCGGAATACAAGAAATTTGTCTGTTATATCGTGGGACAGCGGATTCATAAGGATGAGAGAAATGTAACAGAGTATGATGTGATCGATTATATTCAGTCTCTGAATACGCATCAGACAGAAGGGGCACAGACCGCTCAGGAAAAGGAAGGAGTATACAGTGAATATCGTGTTTTTGTAGAAGAATTAAGAACTCATCTACAGAGAAATGGAAAAATAGGTCAATCTGTTGAAGTGACAAGTACAAAAGCGGACAATTCATTTGAAATCAAAGGATTGCCGTATGGATATTATATTATCGATGAAGTGACAGCAGTAAAAGGAACGAATTCAGCCGCCTCTTTGTGTATGGTAAGTACAGCTAATCCGGAAATGAACCTCAACATAAATCAGACTATCCGGTTGTGACAAAAAAGATCCGGGAAGATGATGAGCAGGATAAAGTTGGAAATCAGGGATGGAATGATTTGGCTGATTTTGAGATCGGGCAGACTGTGCCATATCGGTATGAGTCAAATATGCTGATGTTAACGGATATAACAATTATTATTACGCATGGCATGATGTGATGAGTGAAGCACTTACTTTCAAAAAGGATTCTGTTGCCATCCGGATTTATGAAAATTCAAATGCAGGAAATTATTATGAATTGAAAGAAGACGAATTTGAAGTAAAGGAAGCTCCGGGAGGAGGAGATACGTTTCAGGTTGTTGTTTCTGATATGAAAAAAATCATAGACAGAGAGTTTAATCGTAAAAATGAAGCAGGAGAAAATAAATATGGACAGAAAATAGTGCTTACCTATCAGGCAACATTGAATGAAAAGGCAGCGAAAAATAACAGGACGTCCGGGATTTGAAAATGATGTTCGGCTGGAATTTTCAAATGATCCGGATTCAGCGGTGAGAGGAAGTACAGGATATACACCGTGGGATACAGTTGTTTGTTTCACTTATAAAATCAATGCATTGAAATCAAATAACCATGGACAAAGTCTGGAAAATGCCAGGTTCAGACTTTATTCTGACGCTGGATTAAAAAATGAAGTATATGTAAAACAGGGAGAAGGTGGGTACATTGTAATTAACCGGGACAGTCTTGGAGGAAACGACCATACAGGTGGAAAGCAACCGGAAAATGCGGTGGAGATGAAATCCGGTCAGGATGGAACATTTGTGATCTATGGATTAGATAGTGGCACCTATTATCTGAAAGAAACAGAGGCACCGGCAGGATACCGTCTGCTGACAGAGCCGATTGTGTTAAATATAAAAGCAAGTTTTCCAAATGATAGAAACGCATATGTAAAAGGAGACGGAAAAACAGACAAAGGATTGAAAAAACTGGAGACATCTGCGCAGATCAAAGAATTTATTAACGGAAACTGGAAAGAATCAGAAATCAGTCTGACAACAAATGAAGGCGAAGGATCTGCTAATCTGACAGTAATTAATACAGTTGGAAAAAAACTGCCGGTAACAGGTTCTTCAGCAGCTGTTATCTGTATTACAACCGGAAGTGTTCTTGTTCTTGCAGGAGCAATGAGAAGAAACAGAAAAAATGCAAAGGAAAAACAATAGATTACAGTCAGATCTTTTACTATGGATAGGAGTTCTTTTGTGTAGTATACCTCTTTTGACTGGCTGGTATAGTCAGAAGAAAACACAAATGTGTTGGCAACATATGAACAGATTGTGGAACAGACAACAGGAGATGAAATTGAACAATTAAGGAATCAGGCTGATGAATATAATAAAAAGCTTTGGGCAGAATCGAAAGGAGTCAGGGAACAAAGCGAGCCTGACCAGATGGAAGAGTATGAAGGTCTGTTAAATGCCGAAAAAATACAGACAGGAATGATGTGTGTACTGGAAATTCCGTCAATAGATCTCAGGCTTCCGGTTTATCATGGAACCAGCGAGGCAGTACTTAAGGAAGGTGTAGGGCATTTGATGGACAGTAGTCTTCCGATAGGGGGAGAAAATACGCATTGTGTGATGACGGGACATCGTGGGCTTGCAAGTGCGAGACTTTTCACTCGTCTGGATGAATTAAAGGAAGGCGATGAGTTCTTTCTGGAAGTACTGGGAGAAAAACTCGCATATAAGGTAGAAGAAATAAATGTAATCTTACCAGAAGAGGTAGAAAGTCTGGAAATCAGACCGGGAGAAGATCTGGTTTCGCTTGTCACATGTACCCCATATGGAATTAATACCCATCGGTTAGTGATTACTGGAAAGCGGGTTGTGTATGAAGAGAAAAAAGAAGAGAAAATCAAAAAGAAACGTCCATCTGTTAGAGAAATGATCTTCACAATGATTCCAATTCTCTTTTTGGTATATGTTGTGATTGAAAGAATAAAAAAGAAAGCGAGAAAAAAAGAAATTGTGAGGGAAAGAGAAAAAGAA
>ENA-OQCX01000133-OQCX01000133.1-human-gut-metagenome-genome-assembly--contig:-NODE-133-length-38661-cov-3.493305_pt1 | contig 38661 bp, 47 predicted proteins | sample MGYA00242762_ERZ504587 | MGnify/ENA primary metagenome ERZ504587 (study PRJEB26092, sample SAMD00036337) | human gut metagenome | host: Homo sapiens | study: EMG produced TPA metagenomics assembly of...
AGAGAGAGGCTTGAAAGTTACAAAATTGGATACCTTTGTTGCAATTGCAAATGCATTAGATGTTTCTGCAGATACTCTTTTGATTGATGTTGTGGCACATTCAGTTACAGGTGTTACCAATGAGCTGGCAGAGAAAATAGAAAAACTTCCGATCAAAGAGCAGAAAAAAATTATCAAAGTAATCCATACATTATTGGAAGAATAATATGACAAAACTGGGAAGAGCAAGTAGCTCTTCTTTTTTTGCCCCTTTATCCAGATTTAAGTTGAAAAGTGTCTTTTCATGACGATAGAAATATGCTAAATTAGTTCCATAGAACAAGATGTAATTCTTTTTATATTGGAGGAAAATGAATGAGAGAGAAAACTATTTATGAGAAGATTGCAGAAAAGTACAACACAACACCAGAAGAAGTACGCAGAGAAATGCAGATAGCCATAGATGCAGGCTTTGATAATCCTGATCCAGCTGTGCAGGAAAAATGGAAGAAAATGACACTTAAAGGAGACAGACCCACACCGGAAGAAGTAATCAATTACGCAGTAAAACAATTAAAAGGAAATTAATGAAAATATGAAGAAAAAGATAATTGCAGTGATAACAGGAGCAGTGATCTTGATAATTGCTGCAGGAAGTATTTATGGGAAAACTGAATCCGGTCATAAGAGAGGTGAACCGGATGTAGTAGGAACATTTTCCATAAATCGGGATGAAAATTTAACTGTGGTCGCTAATCGGGAAAATATTGAGGATAGGGAAGCGTTTGCAAGAGAACTTTTGCAGATGTACAAGGATGATTCTTTTCATTCGACAAAATTCTCTACAGACAGGGGATATGCGACGAGTATTGATATGAACATCTATTTATGGAAAGAGGATATTGAAGACGGGGAATCGGTAATGACAGCCGAATACAGACCTGTAGAATATGGAAAGGACTATGATGTTGTCAATAATCCTGATAAATTCCAACTATATATAGATGGAAAAGAAGTAGAAGAATAACACGGTGAACTTTTTACACTGAAATATGTACGATTCTAATAATGACATGAACTTATGGGAACGTATTGCGGATACTTTGTGAACTTTATCCTGATACAATGATTATGCTGATGAAAGAGGGCATAGATAACTGGATACAAGAAAGAGACGAAAGCCTCAGTAGTTAAGAAAAAACTACTGGGGCTTTTTTTGGTGTGCCTTGCGGCGCACGTCACTAATGGATGAAAGTTCCTAATCCGCCTAGTAGTGGGAAGGATACAGCTAAGACCAAGGGTGTCCATCGTGAGGTGGAATCTGAAGGAAGGTGGAGGCAAATCTCTGGTCTGACGAACAGAAATCACATCAGGCTATAGTTAAGGATAAGGTTGCCAAACAAACCAAAGTCCAATAACTACTCGGAATTAACTGTAGTAAATGTGGCAGATATATGGAGAGAAAGTGACGTGTGGTACCAAGGGAGGTCTCGTCAGCGGACGAAAACAGAGTATGAAGTCCGTGAGTAACAACGAATGGCGAGAAGTCAGCAGAAGCCATAGTAAACCGATGGTTGCAAACATCGGCGAAGGGCTGAACTTAGGAGACACAAGCAATGAAAGTAACTGAAAGTAGATATAAGAACAGACAACTTCATATAGAGGACTATCTGCAAATGGTATCTGCGGAACAGAAAGAGTATGCAGAAGTGTTCGACTACTCTAAGATTACTGAAAAGAGCAGTGTCATCACAGACTATTGGACGAACAATCTTTTGGAATTGATCTTGCGAAAAGATAATCTTAATAAGGCTTATAAGCAAGTCAAAAGAAACAAGGGAAAAGGTGGAATTGATGGAATGCAGGTGGATGAACTTCTGCCCTTCCTTAGAGAAAACCAGAGAAGCCTGATACAAAAGATAAGGGAAGGTAAATATAAACCGAACCCAGTTCGAAGGGTAGAAATACCAAAGGAAACAAAAGGCGAATATCGACAACTGGGGATACCTACAGTAGTCGACAGAGTTATTCAACAGGCAATCGCACAGGAATTAACGCCAATCTATGAGGAGCAATTCTCAGAGAACAGTTTTGGATTCAGACCAGGAAGAGGAGCGCACGACGCTCTGAGACAATGCCAAAAGAATGTAGACGAGGGCTATGTATATGTAATAGATATGGACTTGGAAAAGTTCTTTGATACAGTAAGCCAGAGTAAACTGATAGAGGTATTGTCAAGAACCATAAAAGATGGCAGAGTCATATCGCTGATACATAAATATCTGAATGCGGGAGTTATAGCAGACGGAATATTTGAACGTACAGAGGTAGGGATGCCGCAAGGAGGACCATTAAGTCACTGCTTAGTAATGTGATGCTAAATGAATTAGATAAAGAACTGGAGCGCAGAGGACACAGATTTGTCCGATATGCAGATGATTGCATGATATTGTGTAAGAGCAAAAAGAGTGCAGAGAGAACCTTGAGAAATATCATTCCATTTATTGAAGGAAAACTTTTCCTGAAGGTAAACAGGAAGAAAACGGAGGTAGCACATATCAGCAAAGTCAAATATCTAGCTACACCTTTTACAGATATAAAGGGAAATGCAGACTCAGAGTACATGCAAAGTCAGTGGTTAAGATGAAAAAATAAAATCCGGGAATTGACAGACCGGAACAAAGGAATAAGCAATAAAAAACGAGAAAAGGAGTATCAGGAGTACGTGCGAGGATGGGTGCAATACTACAGACTTGCAGATATGAAAGGACTTCTAAAAAGAACAGATGAATGGGCAAGACGGAGAATCCGAGCAGTCTATTGGAAACAATGGAAGAAAATAAAAACAAGATACCGAATGCTAAAAGCATTGGGTATGGAACACTGGATGGCGAAAGAACTAGCATGTAGTAGAAAAGGTTACTGGAGAATGGCACAAGTGCTGAACCAAATTTTTTCGAAAAATAATAGCCAGATTGGGATACACGTCCATGTCTGACTATTATCTAACAGTATGTGAAAACTAAAGAACCGCCGTGTACCGAACGGTATGCACGGTGGTGTGAGAGGTCGGCTAATCAATTAATGATTAGCTTCCTACTCGATTGTTATTCCACAAAAAATGGGAATTATAAAGATTTAATTCTTTACTACGGATGTGTATTGTAAAAGATTATTTTGCTATACTGACAATATCAACAGAAAAGGTGGATATTAGCGAGGCGATCAGATGAATGCAGCACGGAGAATACGATTAATTCGGATAATAGAAAAGATTGAAAAAATCCGGAATTCAGTAACAAGCTTGGAGTGAAAAATACATCTGATTTTATATCAGATAAACAACGAAAAATGAATCACTCACAACTGGATGAGTGTTAGAAGGAGAAAAAGATGTTATCAGTATTATTTACTATTTGTATGATTTGGTTTGTTGGAAAATTTTTTTATATTTGGCTTAAAAGCATCCTGGGGAATCCTGAAATTACTTTGTACGGTTATTTTCTTTCCGGTGATATTGATTGGAATGGTGGTAGGCGGATTAATGTATATAGCTTTTCCGCTATTGATCATTGCTGGGATTATCGGACTTGTAACTTCACATTCATAAAGAGTCAGAGAGGTGTTTTTATGGGATATGATATTGAAAAAGAAAAAAGAGAAGCAATTGAAGCTGGGCGTAGAGCCTTAAACAGTCTTAGTACAGCAAAAGAAAATCTGAACAGTGCAAAAAACTGGGGTCTGGTAGATATGTTTGGCGGAGGATTTTTCAGTACAATGTTGAAACATTCAAAAATGGATCAGGCGAAGCAGAATATGGAGCAGGCAAAGTATGATCTCCGTAATTTCAGCAGAGAATTAAATGATGTAAATATGGCATGTAACCTGCATATCGATACCGGAAATTTTCTTTCATTTGCAGATTATTTTTTTGATGGATTTGTTGTGGACTGGATGGTCCAGGATCGAATCAATAATGCAAAAAGACAGGTAGAAGAAGCTATTCTAAGAACAGAAGTATCGTTAATCAATTACAGCGTATGTAAAGAGAAGGGCAATGAATCAGAAATGGTTCATTGCCTTCGTGCGTTATGGATTATTTCAGCTTTTCTTTTTCCTCATTCAGCAGTTCAATATTCAATGCCTGTTCGCTGGCGGTCTTATCAATCCAGAGATTCAGTGAATCTATTGCCAGAGAAATTTCATCCAGTTTTTTGCTGATAAGTGCAAAATCTTTTATCTCATCATCACTGATCCTGCCGTCGCGGGCTATCTGGATCAGGCGTGTAGTAAGAGGATTGATTTCATTCAGACTGGCAATGGTTTCCAGAATTATATTGGATAAGTCGGGAACTTTGACTTCCGGAACATAACGATGACCGATTTCGCATTTATGGGAGCAGTAATAATTGCAGAGATCCGGTCGTCTGTAAGCATCAGCCATCTGGATGATATCATAAGGTGTTGGTTCCTGTATTTCATATTCAAATTTTTCAATTTTAGAATCAGAAACAGCTGCCATCTTTTCACTGGCTTCTGATCTGGTGAGACCGGCTTCTTCCCGGCAAATCTGATAAATCGTCTTATTTTCTCTTTTAGATTGCTTTCCCATGAGAATAACCTCCTGTATATCACAAAACATTAGGATTATCGCGTTGTAAGTCCATATGCTGTACGTGTATTTCTTTTATAAATTTCATTATACTTGAAACATCAGTAAACAACAAGAGATAATAGATTTTGGCTATACGGTCCTGAAATGTGCTGCAAAAAATTATCCAAAGACACCCGTATCCAAAAACCTTGATTTTTAATATATGCTAAGTTAAAATAAAACAAATACCGATCACACAAAATAACGGATAACGATTGAAAAAGGAGAAAATAGTGGATCTAAACAAAATATCTATTAAAAAAATCAGGGAGCTTATTGTATTTACGGCACTTCTTGTAGTTGCCTGTGGAAGTTTGATATGGTACTCGGTGTGCTGAAAACCATATGGGGGATTATATTTCCGTTTATACTTGGTGGAGCTATCGCATTTCTGACCAATGTGCCAATGAGCTTTTTGGAAAAGACAATTTTTAAAAATGAAAAAAAGGAAAATAAGATAGCTGGAAAACTGGCAAGACCAATAAGTCTGCTTCTTACTATTGTATTAATAGTTGGTGTGATCGCATTGGTGATGTTCGGTGTGATTCCGCAGCTTACGCGAACAATGGGAACTTTGATGATGAGCATTTCTGACTTTATTCCGCAGATGCAAAGCTGGATTCGAGAATTTTTCCATAATAACCAGGAAATTATGAAGCTGGTAGATCAGGTACAGTTTGATCCGGATCAGGCAATCAGGTGGGGAATAAGTCTTCTTGGCAACGGTGCTGGAAATATGATGAATACGACGATGTCAGCTGTGGGTTCCATAGTCAGTGGATTAGCGACCTTTTTTATTGCCTTTTCTTTTGCCTGTTATGTCCTTTTTCAGAAAGAAAAGCTGCACTTACAGATCAGAAAAGTATTTTTCGCATTTCTTCCACAACAAAAAGCAGATGCTTTGCTTAAAGTCTGCGCTCTGACATATCGGACATTTGCAAACTTTCTTACAGGTCAGTGTCTGGAAGTCCGTGATTCTCGGATGTATGTTTGTTATTCACACTGATGTATTTTGAGGATGCCATTATGCACTTTTGATTGGAGTTTTAATTGCATTTACAGCTTGATTCCTATTTTCGGGGCTTTCATCGGGTGTGCAGTAGGAGGCTTTTTGATCTTTATGGTAAGCCCGAAGCAGGCAATTTTGTTTATAATAGTATTTCTGGTGCTGCAGCAGATTGAGGGAAATCTGATCTATCCTCATGTTGTGGGTGAATCTGTAGGACTTCCATCAATCTGGGTGCTGGCAGCAGTTACAATCGGCGGAAATCTTATGGGGATTGTAGGCATGCTTGTTTTCATTCCACTGCTGTCGGTATTTTATACTATTTTTCGGGAATACGTATATCTGCGTTTGAAAAAACAACATATCAAACGGGTAACAACGACAGAAATAGAGAAATATACGGAAGAGGATCATCCAATCCAAGCAGATAATCAGAGAGAGGACTGATTGCCAGGGCCGCTGAAGTGAACATTAACAATAAAAGAGTTGCATAGAAGGGATAAAGCAGTTTATTATTGATGTAGACAGATGTGAAAGATACATATGGGAAAAATCGAATGACAGGGGGCATTGTATTATGAGAGAATTACTCTATGGGGCAGCGTATTACGATGAGTATATGCCGTATGAACGGCTGGAGAAAGATGTTGCCATGATGAAAAAAGCCGGGATCAATACGGTTCGGATTGCAGAGTCTACATGGAGCACCTGTGAACCGCAGGAAGGTGTTTTTGACTTTTCACATGTGATCCGTGTAATGGATGCGATGGAAGAGGCAGAAATTAACGTTATCATAGGGACTCCGACCTATGCAGTGCCGACCTGGATGGTGAAAGCCTATCCGGATGTGCTGGCGGAGACGGTCAAAGGCAGAGGAATCTATGGTGCGAGACAGATTATGGACATCACACATCCGGTCTATCGGTATTATGCGGAAAGAGTCATCCGCAAGCTGATGGAAGTTTCTGCACACCGAAAATGTGTGATCGGATTCCAGCTTGATAATGAAACGAAATATTATGGAACTGCAGGCAAAAACGTGCAGCTTGGTTTTGTGAAATATCTCCGGGAGAAATTTCATAATGATCTGGATGCCATGAATCATGAATTCGGTCTGGATTACTGGAGCAATCGCATCAATGCCTGGGAAGATTTTCCGGATGTGCGCGGTACGATCAATGGAAGTCTGGGGGCAGAGTTTGAAAAATACCAGAGAAGTCTGGTGGAAGAATTCCTGGGCTGGCAGGCAGCGATTGTTTCTGAATATAAGAGAGAAGACCAGTTTATCACCCACAATCTGGATTTTGAGTGGAGAGGATATTCCTACGGTGTGCAGCCGGATGTAAATCATTTTAAATGTGCAAAACATCTGACTATGGCAGGAACGGATATTTATCATCCGACCCAGGATCACCTGAGTGGTGCAGAGATCGCATTTGGTGGTGATCTGATCCGCTGTCTCAAAAATGACAACTACCTGGTTCTGGAAACAGAAGCACAGGGTTATCCAGGCTGGACACCATATGACGGACAGCTTCGCCTGCAGGCATACAGCCATCTGGCCTCCGGCGCTCTTGGCGTGATGTACTGGCACTGGCATTCAATCCATAACTCTTTTGAGACTTACTGGAAAGGCCTTCTGAGCCATGACATGGAAGAAAATGCCGTATACAAAGAGGCGTGTATCATAGGCAGCGAGTTTAAGAAACTTTCATCTGTCTTATCAGGCTTTAAGAAAGATAACAAAGTTGCGATCATGGTGAGCAATGAGGCTCTGACTGCACTTAAATGGTTTGGAATCGAAGCCAGTGCAGCAGGAGATAATGGAATTGGTTATAATGATGTTGTCCGTTGGATCTACGATGCACTTTACAAAGTAAATATTGAGTGTGACATTATATGGGGAGAGAGCGAAAACATTGAGAAATACCAGGCAATCATCCTTCCGGCCATGTACACAGCAGATGAAAAAATCCTCACACGTCTGAAAAAGTATACTGCTCAGGGCGGCACACTGATTGCGACCTTCAAGACTGCTTTTGCCAACGAAAATGTAAAAGTGTATCCTGACAGACAGCCACATATCTTAAATGAAGTCTTTGGTATGTATTATCAGCAGTTTACGTTCCCGGAGAATGTCACTCTGACAGGGTTTGAGGGCAGTGAACCGGAGGCAGAGACCTTCATGGAACTCCTGATTCCTGATGGCGCAGAAATTATTTCTGCATATCAGCATCCGAACTGGAAAAAGTATGCCGCAGTTACATATCATACATATGAAAGAGGAAATGCCTGGTATATCGGATGTATGTTTGAAGAACGTCATCTACAGCAGCTGTTGATAAAGATTCTGACTCAGTCTGGTATAAATGCTGCAGTGCCGGAGAAATTCCCGGCGATCGTGCGTGAGGGAATCAATGCAAAGGGCGAAAAGCTTCGTTTCTATTTGAATTATTCCTGGGAAGAAAAAAATATCAAAGAAGCGGATGATTTTGGCGTGATACTTGGAAATGCAGATAGCACCAAGCGTGAAATTCATCTGTCGGCATGGGACGTATGTATTATAAAATTCAATAAATAAAAAATGCAATAAGCAAAACCCGAGGCGGCAGGCCCCGGGTTTCTTTTATCATTTATCTTTCTTCAGAATAGAATTGAACAGCGTAAAGAAGGTGATCGTTGTCACCGTAGCAGCTATGATATCGCTTACCGGCTCTGCAAGAAATACCGCGAAAACCTTATTGTCGAAGAAATTCGGCAGAATAAAGATCAGAGGTATCAGCAGGATGATCTTACGGAGGCAGGCAAGAAGCAGACTGACTTTCGCCTGGCCGAGAGCCATAAAGCTCTGCTGGCAGCTTACCTGGAAGCCAATAGAGAAGATTCCGGCCATGTAGATGCGGAGTGCCCAGGAAGCGTATGTTACAAGTTCCTTATCTGAAGTAAAGATTGCTGCAAATGCCTTTGGAAAAATCATCACGACAAGACAGAAGGCAGATGTGTAGATGATGCAGGTACAGAACTGTGTGAAAAATGCTTTCTTTACACGGTCTGGCTTATTGGCACCAAAGTTGTAGCTGATGATTGGCTGTCCGCCCTGGCAGATTCCCTGAAGCGGAAGAGTGACAAGCTGACTGATACTGGTAATGATCGTCATTGCCCCGACAGCCACGTCACCGCCAAATCTGGAAAGACTGCTTGTAAAGCTGATCGACAGAAGACTTTCTGTTGACAGCATGACAAAGGTAGAAATACCAAGTGCAAGGCACGGACCAAACACCTTGAGTTCCAGATGCATATTGCTTCGTTTCAGGCGAAGGAGAGTTTTCTTTCCGGTCAGGAAGCGGAGAATCCACACAGCACCTACGGCCTGACTGAGAACAGTGGCAAGTGCTGCACCCTTTACGCCCATACCAAGAACAAAAATAAAAATCGGATCCAGGATGATATTGATAACAGCACCGATGACCGTAGTCATCATACTGATCCTTGCAAAGCCCTGAGTGGTAATGAAGGTATTCATGCCCAGTACGATCAGGACAAAAAAGCTTCCCAGAATATAGATTCTGGCATAGTCAGATGCGTATGTTAAAGTGACATCGCTGGCACCGAAAAGTCTGAGCAGAATCGGTGTACTTACATAAAACACGATAGTCAGTACAACTGCAAGACCGACTAATAAAGTGAAACAGTTTCCGAGGATTTTTTCTGCCAGATTATTATCTTTCTTTCCCATTGCAATGGCTGCACGCGGGGCACCGCCGGAACCGACGAGCATGGCAAATGCATTCAGAAGCATCAGAATCGGGGCAAAAAGTCCGACACCGGTCAGTGCGGCGGCTCCGATTCCCGGGATGTGGCCGATGTAGATACGGTCTACGATGTTATAAAGCAGGTTGATAACCTGTGCGACAACTGCCGGAACCGCCAGCTGCATGAGGAGTCTGGGAATACTTCCCGTTTCCATATTGGGTGTGTTGGTTTGTGTTTTCATGATGGTTTCCTTTCTAGGGATCGATATTCTGAAGGCGTCATGCCGCAGGATTTCCGAAAGATCTGAGTAAAGTATGAAGCATCATTGTATCCTGTGAATGCTGCTATATCCGTAATATCGAAGTCTGTATTTTCCAAAAATTCTTTTGCTTTTTTCAGACGCACCTCTGTCAGATATTTGGAAAATGTTAATCCGGTTTTATTTTTAAAGGTTCTGCTGAGGTGCCCAACGCTTACAAAGTATTTATGTTCTGCAAGATCATTTAATGTAATGTCATCTGCATAATGATTTTCAAGATAAACTAAAATATTTTCTATCAGGAGTTCATTTTCATTTTCCTCATTTTTCTCACAGACTTCCTTTAAGATCATAAGCAAATGTTCTTTCAGTTCATCCGCTGTGTGGAATTGATACAGGTCTATTTTGAAGTCAAACAGGAAATATCCTCCTTCTCCCGCAGATACCTGACATCCATTATAATACTTTTTCCTGAGTACAGAAAAAAGCTGTATGACTGCGTTATAAAGACTGTAAATGCTTGCATTCTCGCTTATACATCTGGAAAATAATTTGTCTATGATTTTTTCCGCCTCATAAATGCGACCAAATTCTACGACTCTGCTGAATATTTCCAGGGTCTCTTGTTCCAGTAGATTTGTGATTTCCAGTTCTTCTTTCCAGAAAAACAAATGTTCATTTACTAAAATACGGTTATTAATTGCATAAATACATTCTCTATAAGCCCGTTCAATGTCTGCTCTTTCTTTGTGGATGCCACTGATCCCAAACCATGAATTATGGTCCATACTGTTTTTTAGCAACAAAAGATCAGCCTCTCCAATGCATGCTCTGAAATCCATTTTCTGCCTGCAAAAAAAGAGTAATATACATTCACCTTTATTTTTAAAATACCAGCTGTGTACAGTGGCAGCAGTTTTTTTATTTTGCAGATATTTTTCTATTTGCTGATATCCGGAAGGGGAAACTTCTCCTTTCACCATGAAGAACCAGGAAGGATCCTTCCAAAGCTCTGCCGGAATCAACTCGTCAAACAGATGCTTATTTTGTATCAATTGTGCAAAATCCAGGTTCTCAACAATTCCTTTTAGTTTATTGATATTTTCCAGATTATCAGCCTTTGTTTTTTCAACAAGAATATCCTTGATAGACTTAATTAATTCTGCTTCATTAATGGGTTTTGTCAAATAGTCCTTTACCTGATATCGCAGTGCATTTCTTGCATACTGAAAATCTTCATATCCCGTTTCTATCACCACCGAGCATTTTGGCATATGCTCCTGCACATATTTTGCCAGCTCCAGGCCGTCTGTATTGGGCATCCGAATATCCGTAATGATAATATCCGCTTCGTTTTCTCGAAGATATTCTATCACTTCCTCCCCATCTTCAAAATCTCCATTCACTGAAATCGGAAGCTCTGATTTTTCAAGCATCATAACAAGTGCTTTTCTCGCATAATATTCATCATCTGCAACTAAAATTTTAAAATTCATTTTCACACCTCTTCTCGCAGTACCGGAAAACGGACTCTCACACAGGTGTATTCTCCCTGATTACTTTCAACTGAAATTCCAAATTCTTCTCCATAATAGTTTTTAATCCTCTGGTGTACATTTATAAGACCGATTCCGGATGAACTATGGTTCACTCCCTGCTGCAGGTCTTTCTTAAGTTCCTGGTGTAACGTCTGCAGCGTTTCATCGCTTATTCCATTCCCATTGTCACAAATGCTGATCTCAGCTATATGATCGGAATTGATTTTTCCAGTCACTTCTATACGTCCTCTTTTTTTACATGGAATAACGCCATGTTCCATTGCATTTTCCATTAATGGCTGTAAGATAAACTTTAACATTTCACAGGTCAGCATATCCTCTTCCACGTCATAAATCACATCAAATTTTCCTGGAAAACGCATGGACTGTATTTTAACGTAACACTGAAGATTTTCAAGTTCCTTTTTCAGCTGTACAATATTTCCCCCTTTTACATTATAGTGGAAAATATGAGACAGGCATTCTGTAATTTCCGATATCTCATCAATTCCATTTAGCTTTGCCAATGCACTGACAATATTTAATGTATTATATAAAAAATGCGGATTAATCTGATATTGCAGCATTTGAAGTTCCGTTTTTTTCTGACTTATTTCGTTTTTGTATGCCAGAATAATATTTTCTTCAATACGGGATACAAGATCGTTATAGCCGCTTACCATTGTAGAAATTTCTTTTGGTACATCTTCTTCCAGCTGAATATGCCGTGGTTTCTGTTTTTTATGTAAAGTTACCTGGTTTAAAGCATCAGAAAATTCAGAGATAGGTTTTGTAATACGACTTGATCAGCTGTATTCCTCCAATCAGTAAAAAAACGAAAACCATCAAAGCCCAAAAACAAAAGAGCAGAATGTTTTTTATACTATTGAATATAAAATTTTTTTGCTGCATACATTGAACCAGATACCAGTCTAAATCATCAATTTTAACAACATATGCATTCCAGACAGAACCATCTACTTTCAATGTTCCCTGATGATTTGGGTTTTCATAAATCTTCTTCACATCCTCAAGAAGAAAATTGTTTTCTTTTTCAGAGGAATAAATGATTCCGTTTTTGTTAAAAAGACAGCATTCAATTTCATCATTTGAAAACACAGAAAAACTTTTTTCGATTTCTTCAAAGTCCAGATCGATATAAATAGTAGCAAGCCTTTCGTCGGATTCCACCGGATACATGGCGTATGCGAACGTTAGCAATTTATAGGGAAGCAGGTTTATTTCGCCCTCGTATACATCCGTAATATATTCTTCATTTTTATGGCTGATCTTTGAATAGACAATATGTTTTTGTGCCTGCTCAATCTGAGTCATCGAATCTTCCACAAAGTTACCATAAACATTTCCATTTTCGGTTAAAATCGTAGCACGTAAGATAAAAGGATTAATTCCACAGATGTCTTTCAGAATATCGTTTACATATTCCTTGGATGAAAGTTGATTTTTTAAAGATTGTTTTTCATAATCATTTCGAAGATCTGTCATGATATCTTTATCTATTAAGGGTAAATATTTCAAATAATCCAGCTTTTTTGTTATCGTCTCAATTTCCAGTTCCCACTGACTGTTCATTTTGTGCAAATAAAACCAGTTATTTTTTTTCGGCCTCCTTCACATCAATGAAAAAAGATGCGCAAATTACTATCAGGGAAAATAGAAAGCAGCATGCCAGTCCAATAAAAAGCTGCCACCATACAGGCAATCTTGTAATCCGCTTCACGCTCAGTCTCCTTTCATCAGAATTAAAAAATCATTTAATTCTTTTAAAAATGATGTTTCTGTGTTTCTTTGAGGTGAACTGATAAAGTTCTGAAATAAAGCGTCCCTTGCTTCAGATTTTTCACTCTCATAAGCAAATTCCTCCAGAAAAAACTCACCTTCACGGATACTGTCTGTAAATGCTTTCGCATAACTGTCTGCTACATCTACAGATTTTACGCAGGAATATGCCCCTGCTTTTTCAGCATAATATTCGCTGACATCCTTTGAAAATACATAGTCCAGAAACTGATCAACCGCTTCGGAATGTTTACAGGAAGCGGAAACACCCAATGTCGCATCTATTTTTACGACAACCTTTGCCTGGCTTTCACTATATGCAGGAAACGGCATAAATAACAAATCTATATCCGGATTTATTTTTTTATCATAGGATACGCCCAGTTTCCCTGAAGAAACATATAGGCATCTCCGTTTGCAAATGTTTTTACAGCTTCGTCATATCCTGTGTTTATTGTCTGTTTCTGACTGTATTTTCTTATTTCCAAAAATTTCCTGGTAGAATCAAGTGCGATAGGATCTTCATATAAAAAGGTATCACCATTCAACACTTTCTGAAATAAATCATCCTGACTTCCGCGGGATGACATATCAATTGCATCCCATCCCTGATGAATCGTCCAGCTGTCTTTATCTGCAAAAACAATGGGAAGCTTTCCGGCTTTTTTTATCTGCTGCATCGTATTAATAAGCTCAGCGTATGTAGATGGAATCTGGTATCCTTCCTCTTCCAGCATCCTTCTGTTATAAAATATCCCTCTGTAATTTACAGATAATGGAAGTACATAGGTACCATTAAGAATTTTTAATTTTTCCAAAAAATGTTCATTTACACAATGGGTTGCCGAAAAATCATCTAAAGCCTGCAAATATCCACCTTTTACATATTTTTCCAAATCATCTTTCTGTGCTCCGATAAATTCAACAATGTCCGGAAATTTCCCTGAACTGCACGTATCTGTAATTCCTGATCCGGATTTGGCACTTCCAGATGTTCTACATATATCTCATCCTGTGATTCATTAAAATCATCAATGATTTTTTCAAAAATATGTCTTGTTTCTCTTTTGGACGTAAGAAACACCAGTGTTTCCTTTTCCTGTTTTTCGCTGTGTATTTGCTGCTTTTCATTTTCTTCTCTGATATATAACAGACAATACCCTGTGATGAGACAAACAGCAATTAATAAAAAAATCTTCAGATTTCTTTTCATAAGGAATTCTCTTTTCTTATCTGATTTTTTCATAAAACACTATGGCTTTTCTTATAAAACATACTACAACCAATCAAATGGTTTTTCAATCGGATTTCCAAAACAATCAAAAAAGTAATAGTGACTGATTCAAAAACTTATAGCGCCGACAGACCGGTTTTTTTATAATAAAGTCACTTGATTCGAAGGAGGAAATAAAATGAAGAAAAAAATTATAACTATTCTTTTAAGTACTGCTATGATTTTCTCTATGGGAATTTCAACAGTTTCCGCAGCAGCCGCTGATGACACAGCATCCACAGAAAGTATTGTAGTCAGCAGAACAGAAGGCGTTACAGACACCGCATACGGAAAGGTTCGTGGTTTTGTTGATGATGGAACTTATACCTTCCGTGGAATTCCTTATGCAAAAGCTGACAGATTTGAAATGCCGGAGGTCCAGATTCCTGGATGGTATCCGCAATTGCCTTGTCTATGGTTCAACCGCTCCTATTACAAAAATGACAGACCCGGATGGTGGAGACTTCATCATTCCTCATCGTTACTGGGCTCAGAGCGAAAACTGCCAGAATCTGAATGTATGGACGCAGGATCTGGATTCTAATGCAAAGAAACCGGTTATGGTATGGTTCCACGGTGGTGGATATTATAACGGCTCCTCTATTGAAGGTGTTGCATATGACGGAAAGAACCTCAGCGAATATGGTGATGTAGTTGTTGTAACTGTAAACCATCGTTTAAATGCACTCGGCTACATGGATCTTTCTGATTATGGTGAAGATTATAAGTATTCCGGTAACTGCGGTACAGCAGATCTGATTGCATCCTTAAAGTGGGTAAAAGAAAACATCGCTAATTTTGGCGGAGATCCTGACAACGTAACTATTTTCGGACAGTCCGGCGGCGGTGGTAAAGTTCTCAATATGTTTGCTGCCTCTGAAGCAGAAGGATTATTCAATCAGGCTGTTGTACAGAGTGGTGCTGAAAGTCATATTGACCAGGAGACTGCTAAAAAAGTAACGGCTAAAACCCTTGAGATTTTAGGAATTTCAGATAATCAGGTTGAACAGTTAAAAGAGGTTCCATATGATACTCTTGATGCAGCTGCAACTGAAGCTCAAAAACAGGTAGGTGAGGAACTGGGAACTTCTGTAGGCTGGAGTCCGGTTCTTGATGAAGATTATCTTCAGACTGATTTCCTGGAGTGGACAAATGATGTTCCGGTTATGGAAGGTTCTGTATTTGGAGAAATGAACTGCTGGACCTGTCTGGATCCGAATGAAACCAACAAAAATTCCTGGACTGACGAAGAAGTAGACGAAAAATTAACCGAAAAATATGGGGATAATGCTGAAGCTGTAAAAGAAGCATTCCTGAAGGCTTATCCGGAAAAGAGTGCCTGTGATGCTTATTATGTAACAAGCCGTACCAAGTTTACCAGCACTCTTACAAAGAGACTTGAAGCTGGCGCAGCTAAGAATTATGATTATGTTGTATCTTATGAGTCTCCAATTGACGGTGGTGTAAATTTATGGCACTGTGGAGAAATCCCATTTGTATTCCACAACGTAGATCTGGTACCAGGCTGCTACGGTGGAAGTCAGGATGCTTATGATCTGCAGGATGTAATGTCAAGTGCTGGGTGAACTTTGCACGTACCGGAGATCCAAATGGAGATAATGTACCAACATGGAGCACTTATACCGATGATAACAAGTCTACTATGGTATTCGATACCACAAGTGGAGAAAGAATTGGTTATGATGCTGAATTACAGGAACTGATCAGCCAGTAAGATTTAAAACCTCTGAAAAACAAATACTACAAATGCTGTAAAGAGGCTGCCTGGAAAGAGGCTGCCTCTTTTTTGTTACATGACAGCAAAAAGACGGGAATGATATAATTCTAATAAAAACTTTGTTAGGATAACAAAATTATTTGAATAATTTGTACAAATGGATTGAGGTTTTCACATTAATGTGGTAAAATCTGACTATGCGTAAAAGAAAAATTAACAAATAATTAGTAAAAAGGGAGAATGATATTGAAGCAGTGGTCAGAAATTCTGCGTAATGTCACAATGCTGTCCCAGCTGGGACTGTCATTTATCACACCGCTTCTGCTGTGCCTGGCACTCTGCTGGTTTATTACTTCCAGGACCGGTGTCGGAGGCTGGGTCTATATTCCTGGATTTTTCTTTGGGATGGGCGGATCGGCGACTGTGGCATATAAGTTTTATCTTTCTGTAAACAAGCAGGAGAAGAAAAAACACAAAAAAAATAAAATATATTTCAACAGACATTCATAAACAGCGATATGACGGACAGAATAAATGAAAGGAATAAAGAAATTATGAGCAGTATATTCGATAAGGTGCAGCCGGCAGTAAAAAAAGAAACAAAGAGAGTAGCCATGATCACGGCAGTCGGTCTGGTTCTGATGTGGATCCTTTTTGCAGGACTTCACTTTGCAATGCCAGACAAAGTGCCGTTGGATTATACCGTATTTCTGGGAGGCATTGGAGGTGGACTGATCGCAGTCCTGAATTTCTTTCTGATGGGACTGGCTGTTCAGAAGGCAGCTTCAGCGACAGATGAGGGAACTGCGAGAATGAAGCTCAAAGCAAGCTATTCACAGCGTTTTCTGATGATGATGCTGTGGGTGATCGCAGCGATCGTTGCACCGTGCTTCCATTTTGTAGCGGGAATTGCTCCACTCTTATTTCCGGGAACGGGAATCAAGATCGTGGGATATTTCATAACAAAAACTAGGAGGGGAAAATCTGAATAAGACAGGAGGTGAGTGAATGTATGGAACTGGATATTAATGGGGCGAAGATACTTTTTACTTTACCCATTGACCTGCCGGTTCTGGGACCTTTAAGAATCAGTGAGACCATGGTAGTAAGCTGGATTGTTATGCTGCTGATTACAGGAGTGTGTATCTGGCTGACGCATGATCTTAAGGAGGAAAATATTTCCAAACGGCAGGCTGTGGCAGAACTTCTGGTGGAGATGGCGAATAAATTCGTTGTCGGAAACATGGGTGAGAAGTTCAGGTACATGATTCCATTTGTTGCGGCACTTTTTGCGACAAGTGTGGTATCGAACCTGATCAGTCTTGTGGGACTTCGAAGTCCGACATCGGATCTGTCTACAGAGGCAGCGTGGGCGGTTGTGGTATTTATCATGATCACCGCGCAGAAGATCAGGACCAGTGGATTCGGCGGTTACTTAAAGGGATTTACACAGCCGATTCCGGTTATGACACCATTTAATGTTCTTTCTGAACTGGCAACACCGGTAAGTATGGCGTGCCGTCATTTCGGAAACATTTTATCAGGTGTCGTTATCAATGGTCTGATCTATGGGGCGCTGGCAGTGGCAAGTTCCGCACTCCTGGGACTGATCCCGGGACTTGTGGGCGATGTGTTGTCACAGATACCTATTCTTGATGTAGGTGTACCGGCTATTTTATCTGTATATTTCGACTGGTTCTCAGGAATTATGCAGGCATTTATTTTCTGTATGCTGACGGTTATGTATATCGCAAATGCAGCAGAGGAATAAAAACTGTTGTTAGGAGATGAACAGCAGCAGATAAGGATCCCGGGTATATGGGAATATCCGGAGACAATTTTATTACAGGAGGTTTTTACTATGGATTTTCAGTTATTAGCAAAAGGTATCGCATTAGCAGGTTGTGCAATTGGAGCAGGATGTGCGCTGATCGCAGGTATCGGCCCTGGTATTGGTGAAGGTAATGCAGTTGCAAGTGCACTGGAAGCAATCGGACGTCAGCCGGAATGCAAGGGTGATGTTACATCTACCATGCTTCTTGGTTGTGCTATCGCAGAGACAACCGGTATTTATGGTTTTGTAACCGGTCTGCTCCTTATCTTCGTAGCACCTGGTATGTTTATGAACTTCCTGGGCTGATCAGGAAAACAGTAACGGATGCGTCAGATAAGAACGCATCACAGCAGGACAGGAGATGACTGCCAGCATAAGCGGGCAGTGACAACAGGAGGTTACAAACATGCAGGTACAGGAATTAGTAGGAATTGTGCCGTGGAATTTTATAGCGACGATTTGCAACCTTTTTATTCAGGTGTATCTCATTAAGCGTTTTCTTTTTAAGCCGATCAACGAGATGCTGGACAAGCGCAGGGCCAAAGCCGATGCGGAGATCCAGGATGCAGTGAAGGCGAAGGAAGAAGCTCAGGCTATGAAAGCCGAATACGAAAAGAATATGCAGGAAGCCAGGGACAAGGCAAATGACATTGTCAAGACCGCTCAGAAAACAGCGGCTGTCCAGAGTGAAGAGATGCTCAAGGAAGCTTCCAGTCAGGTAACTGCCATGAAAGAAAAGGCAGAGAAAGACATTGCACAGGAGAGACGTAAAGCTGTCAACGAGATCAAGGGTGAGATCGGAGGCATGGCTGTTGAGATCGCCGGTAAGGTAATCGAGCGCGAAATTAACGAAGAGGATCACACGAAACTGATTAATGATTTTATTGAGAATGTAGGTGAGGCATCATGACACAGGCTGCCAAAGTCTATGGCGGCAGTCTGTACGATCTTGCTGCCGAAGAAAAGCTCGATGGACAGATCATGGAGCAGATGAATGAAATCAGACAGATTTTTCGGGAGAATTCAGGATATCTGAAATTACTGGGAGAACCGGCGATCCCGCAGGAAGAGAGAATGAAACTTCTCGATGAAGCCTTTGGCGGACAGGTAGAGCCGTATCTTCTTAATTTTCTTAAACTTTTATGTGAGAAGAAGATCCTGAGAGAGTTTTCGGGATGCTGTGAGGAATTTACCCGCAGGTATAATGTCGACCATGGCATTGTGGAAGCGGTAGTTACCAGTGCAGTTAAACTCAAAGAAGAACAGATGGAAGCCTTGCGCGCCAAACTGGAGAAGACAAGCGGCAAGAAGATCCATCTCACACAGAAGACAGACCCGACCGTTCTAGCCGGACTCCGCGTGGAGATGGAAGGCATACAGCTTGACGGAACGGTACAGGGACGTATTTCGGATATTTCAAAGCGACTGGAAACTACCCAGTTGTAATATCCCGCGAGGTGTTTTGGCATGAATATGCCAAAGCCCGAGACATGCATAAGGCAAAATGCCATCACCGAAGGTGATATGGGATGCATTTTGACTTGTAACTGTGAAGGGACTGAACAGTTACAGAAGCTGAATGAAGTAGTGGTTTAGTGAAAAAATAAGCAAAAGCTATAAAATGTTAAAGGATGGAATGGACACATGCAATTAAAACCTGAGGAAATATCCAAAGTCATCCGAAGCCAGATAAAATATTATGAAAATGCGATACAGCAGAATGAGACAGGTACAATCCTTATGGTTGGTGACGGAATCGCACGTGCCAGCGGACTTGTGAACTGTATGGCAGGCGAATTACTGGAATTTGAAGATGGAAGTTTCGGTATGGCACAGAACCTGGAAGAAAACAGTGTTTCTATTGTAATATTTGGCTCCGATGAGAATATCGGTGAAGGCCAGACCGTAAAGCGTACAGGCAAAGTTGTGTCTGTACCGGTCGGTGAGGCTATGATCGGACGAGTAGTGAATGCACTTGGTCAGCCAATTGATGGTGCAGGACCGATCGATACAAAAGAATTTCGCCCGGTAGAGAGCAAGGCACCTGGAATCTGTGAGAGACGGTCTGTATATCAGCCGCTTCAGACAGGTATCAAGGCGATCGACTCTATGATCCCGATCGGACGGGGACAGCGTGAGCTGATCATCGGTGACCGTCAGACAGGAAAGACAACTATCGCAACAGATACGATCATCAACCAGAAAGGCAAGGATGTACTCTGTATCTATGTTGCGATCGGACAGAAACGATCTACAGTAGCATCTCTGGTGGAGAATCTTACCAGAAACGGTGCTATGGATTATACCATCGTAGTGGCTGCGACAGCTTCTGAATCCAGCCCGCTGCAGTACATTGCACCGTATTCAGGCTGTGCAATGGGTGAATACTTTATGAACCAGGGAAAAGATGTACTGATTATTTATGATGATCTGAGTAAACATGCGGTTGCGTACCGTGCACTTTCCCTTCTGATCCGTCGTCCGCCTGGACGTGAGGCATATCCTGGAGATGTTTTTTATCTGCATTCCAGACTGCTTGAGCGTGCAGCGAAGCTTGACGACGAGCATGGCGGCGGTTCTCTGACAGCACTGCCGATCATCGAAACACAGGCAGGTGACGTATCTGCCTATATCCCGACAAACGTAATTTCTATTACAGACGGACAGATATTCCTGGAAACAGAACTTTTCCATTCCGGTATCATGCCGGCGGTAAACCCTGGTATTTCCGTATCACGAGTTGGTGGAGATGCACAGATCAAGGCTATGAAGAAGGTTGCCGGAACTCTGAAACTGATCTATTCTCAGTATCGTGAACTTCAGAGTTTTGCCCAGTTCGGCTCAGATCTGGATGCTGATACCAAGGCACGTCTGGAACAGGGTGCACGTATTGTAGAAGTTCTGAAACAGAGCCAGAATGCTCCGGTGCCGGTAGAAAAGCAGGTAGCAATCCTGTATGCGGTAACCAAGGGCATCCTTGAAAAAGTTAACGTTGAAGACGTAAGCGAATATGAAGCAGGACTGTACACGTATCTCGATGCAGATGCAGCTGGTCTGGAAGTGATGCAGCTTATCAGCTCTACAGGCAAACTTGAGCCAGAAACAGAAGAAAAACTGCGTCATGTACTGGAAGCGTATACAGAGAATTTCCTGAATACAAAACCTGACAAATAATGTGAGTAGGAGGGTATAAATCATATGGCTGGAAATATGAAAGCGGTAAAGCTGCGTATCAAAAGCGTACAAAGTACGATGCAGATTACCAAGGCCATGGAGCTTGTTGCATCCTCCAAACTGCGTAAGGCAAAGGAACGTGCAGAAACCTGCCGTCCTTACTTCACAGAGCTGCATGAGACACTGAAAGACATTGCAAAAGAAAACATTGATTTTTCTTCTGTATATTCCAGAGAGTCCTCCAATCCCCGCACCTGTTATGTGGTGATCGCCGGTGACAGAGGACTGGCTGGCGGATATAATGCAAATCTTTTTAAATGTCTTGAGTCTGCAGCCGAAGGCAGGGACTATATGGTGCTGCCGATTGGAAAAAAAGCAGTTGAGTATTTCAGACAGAGAGGCATTGAATGCCTGACAGATAAGTTTGCAGAGATTGCAGGTATTTCTGTCGCAGACTGTTTTGAGATCGCGAATCTGCTTTGTGAAGAATTCCGCAAAGGAACATTTGGTCATATTGAATTATGTTATACCGTTTTTGCATCTATGCTTTCTCAGCGTCCGGAGGTATTTTCCATACTTCCTATGACAGATATCAGAGAGGAAAGCGGCGGCAGAGTGGATACAAGAAATCTGATCCTCTATGAGCCGAATGCAGAGGTTGTGTTTGATGCCATTGTTCCGGAATATCTGGCGGGGCTGGTTTATGGCGGTGTATGTGAGAGTACAGCCAGTGAACTTGCAGCCAGAAGAATGGCTATGGACGCTGCGACAAGTAATGCAGAAGAGATGATCGATAAGCTGAATCTGTATTACAACAGAGCACGACAGGCCAGCATCACGCAGGAGATCACGGAGATTGTTGCAGGTGCGGAAGGGCTTTAAAGGGGCTTAATTTAGCATAGGAGACTTAAAACATGAGTGAAAAACACATTGGCGAAGTAGTACAGGTCATCGGTCCGGTTCTGGATATCCGCTTTGCGCACGATGAACTCCCGGCTCTTCTCAATGCCATAGAAATAGAATCAAACGGCGCAAAGCTGACAGCCGAGGTAGCGCAGCAGATTGGTGACGATGTCGTGAGATGTATCGCCATGAACTCTACCGACGGTCTTGTCCGGGGCACAAAGGCAGTAGATACCGGCGGCCCGATCACAGTTCCGGTAGGAGATGCCTGCCTGGACGAGTATTTAATCTTCTTGGAGATCCGGTAGATAACCAGCCGGCTCCGGAAGCACAGGAACGCTGGTCCATCCATCGTCCTGCTCCTTCTTATGAGGAGCAGATGCCGGCTACAGAGATCCTGGAGACTGGTATCAAGGTCGTAGACCTGATCTGCCGTATGCAAAGGGTGGTAAGATCGGTCTGTTCGGTGGTGCTGGTGTAGGAAAAACAGTCCTTATCATGGAGCTGATCCACAACGTAGCTACCGCTCACGGCGGTCTGTCTGTATTCACAGGCGTTGGGGAACGTACCCGTGAGGGAAATGACCTTTACAATGAAATGAAAGAAGTGGAGTTATCGACAAGACTGCCTGGTTTATGGCAGATGAATGAGCCGCCGGGAGCACGTATGCGTGTCGGACTTTCCGGACTTACCATGGCGGAGTATTTCCGTGATGAGAAAAACCAGGACGTGCTTCTTTTCATTGACAATATCTTCCGTTTCACACAGGCTGGTTCTGAGGTATCCGCGCTTCTTGGACGTATGCCGTCCGCAGTAGGATATCAGCCGACACTGGCAACTGAAATGGGTAACTTACAGGAGAGGATCACTTCTACACGTAAGGGTTCCATCACATCTGTACAGGCCGTTTATGTGCCAGCCGATGACCTTACAGACCCTGCTCCGGCAACAACTTTCTCACATCTGGATGCTACGACTGTACTTTCCCGTGAGATCTCCAGCCAGGGTATTTACCCGGCAGTAGATCCGCTGGATTCCACAAGCCGTATCCTTTCACCTGAGATCGTTGGCAAAGAGCATTATGAGATCGCGAGATCTGTACAGCGTGTGCTTCAGCGTTACAAAGAACTTCAGGATATCATCGCCATCATGGGTATGGATGAACTTCTGAGGAAGACAAGCGTACGGTAAACCGTGCACGTAAAGTTCAGAGATATCTGTCACAGAGTTTCTCTGTAGCAGAACAGTTCACAGGTATGCCTGGTAAATATGTTCCGCTGAAAGAAACCTTAAGAGGCTTCAGGATGATCCTTGACGGCGAATGCGATGACATCCCGGAGAGCTACTTCCTGTTTGCAGGAACCATCGATGAAGTATTTGAAAAAGCTAAGAAACAGTAAAGGAGGTGGCTTATGAGTACCTTCCCTTTACGGATCGGAACACCGGACGGACTGCTTTTTGAGGGCGATGTGGAGCGTGTGGTCTGCAGAAGTATCAGCGGCGATATCGCGATTCTTGCAAGACACTGTAACTTCTGTACCGCTCTTGGAATGGGTGAAGCCAGCGTAGTCATGGCAGATGGAAACAGACGGACTGCAGCCTGCATCGGCGGAATGCTTTCTGTCATGAACGGAACCTGCCGTCTTCTCGCAACCACCTGGGAGTGGAAAGAAGACATCGACGCAGAGCGTGCACAGGCAGCGAAGAAACGCGCCGAAGAAATGATCGCCAAAGGCGGCCTCACCGACCAGGAATACAAGATGGCATCTGCAAAACTGCAGAGGGCACTGGTACGTCTGAGTGTAAAAGAATAGAGTGAATTTGCAGGGAGAGCTGTGGCTCTCCCTGTATTTTTTATGTTTACGATTCTGCCATAAAGTGCTATGATGTGTATTACAATCATAACAAAAAAATGCCAGGGAAAAGGGAGTGGAGTTTATGAAAGACACGACGCTTGAAGGCAGAGCAAAGACGAAAAATGGTGTTACAAGACTTGTTTTTTCGGTTGTGTGTATTCTGCTGGAAGTGATATTTATTTTGCTGCTGTTTACAGGGCTCAATCGTTATGCAGAGGCGATCAACCTGTGTACGAGAGTATTGGGGCTGATCGTTATTTTGAATATGTATGCATCTCCAGTCACTTCGACGATCAAAATGCCATGGATTTTTCTCATCATGGTATTTCCGATCATGGGACTCACCCTGTACCTGATGGTTGGTCTGAATGGCGGTACGAGTAAAATGCGGAAACGTTATAAGAATATCGATGAACAGCTTTTGCCGCTGCTTCCAACGAACCATGAGATTCAGGAAAATTTACAGCAGATGATTCCGAAGGCAGGAAATATTTCTTCTTATATTCAGAAAAATGCATTCTATCCTGTGTATCAGAATACAGATGTGGTCTATTATGATGAAGCTGCAAAAGGGCTGGAAGCACAGCTCGAGGAATTGGCGAAGGCAGAGCATTTTATTTTTATGGAGTATCATGCGATTGAGGATGCCGAAGCCTGGCATCGAATCCAGAATGTGCTGGAAGAACGTGTAAAAGCAGGTGTGGAAGTCCGGGTGTTCTATGATGATATGGGTTCTATTGGTTTTATCAATACGGATTTTATCAGGAAGCTGGAGGTGGTCGGAATCCGATGCCGTGTATTCAATCCGTTTATGCCGGGCTTAAATGTGTTTCTGAACAACCGTGACCACCGTAAAATCACAGTCATTGACGGCAAGGTCGGATTTACCGGAGGATATAATCTTGCAAATGAATATTTTAACCTGACACATCCGTATGGACAGTGGAAAGATACCGGTATCCGTCTGGAGGGCGATGCGGTGCGTTCTCTGACAGTGACTTTCCTTGAGATGTGGAATGCAGTTAACGACAAGGATGAGAATGACACGGATTTTGCCCAGTTTTTGCTGGAATATCCGTATAAAGCACAGCAGACTGGATTTGTTCAGCCATATGCGGACAGCCCATTGGATGGCGAAAAGGTGGGAGAAGAAGTTTACATCAGCATGGTGAACAAGGCAGAAAAATACTGCTGGTTTATGACACCATATCTGATCATTACCGATGAGATGGCACATGCAATGACTCTTGCCGCAAAACGAGGCGTAGATGTAAGGATCATCACGCCGGGCATTCCGGACAAAAAACTGATCTACAGTGTCACCCGGTCTTTTTATCACGAACTGGTCAAAGACGGCGTGCGGATCTACGAATGGACACCGGGTTCTGTCATGCAAAAATGAGTGTTGCAGATGACTGTATGGCAACCTGCGGAACCATCAATCTGGATTACCGAAGCCTGTATCATCATTTCGAAAACGGATGTTTTATGACAGACTGTGATGTGGTTCTGGACATCCGAAATGACCTGCAGGAGAAAATGAAAGAGTGCCGTGAAGTCACCGAAAAATACCGTACCGGCCGCAGTGCATATCTTCGCCTGAGCCAGCTGCTTATGAGACTGTTTGCGGGATTATTATAGGAAAAAGGCGTGAGAGATATACTTGTTAGCATTGACTCACCGGGTATGTATAAAGTAAAATAAAAACATATAAAACGTAGAATATGAAGAAATAAATAAAAACAGAACAGACTCTGACGGCAAGGAATTTCATCCGAGCGGGAATAGTTGTTAATGTGAAATCTACAGATTGCTGTGAATGAAATAAACAGTAATATTTACAGGACTTCTCTACCCTGACGGTGGAGGAGTCTTTTTGCATTTATGGAGATTTTTTACAGAGAATACAGGGTCTGTTATGAAACAGGGAGGGGATTTACGAATGCTGAAAGTAGCAATTTATGGAAAGGGCGGTATCGGAAAATCAACCGTGACATCCAATCTGGCAGCGGCTTTTGCATCCATGGGGAAGAAGTCATCCAGATCGGCTGTGATCCGAAAGCAGATTCTACGATCAATCTGCTTGGTGGTGAACCACTTCGCCCGGTGATGAATTACATGCGTGAAGAGGACGAGGAACCAGAGAAACTTGAGGACATTTCAAAAGAAGGATTTGGAGGAGTTCTCTGTATTGAAACAGGCGGTCCGACACCGGGACTTGGCTGTGCGGGAAGAGGAATCATAGCAACTTTTCAGCTACTGGAAGACCTGAGGTTATTTGAAACCTATCAGCCGGATGTTGTGCTTTATGATGTGCTTGGCGATGTAGTCTGTGGTGGTTTTGCAGCACCGATCCGTGAGGGATATGCGGAAAAAGTTCTGATCGTAACCTCTGGAGAGAAGATGGCACTGTATGCAGCAAACAACATTTCCAGTGCTGTACGGAACTTCGAAGACAGAAGTTATGCGAGAGTTTTTGGCATTGTCCTGAATCATCGAAACGTTGAAAACGAAACCGAAAAAGTGCAGGCGTTTGCACAGAAAAGCAATATTCCAATCGTAGGTGAAATACCAAGAAGCGATGAAATCATCCGATGGGAAGACCAGGGCAAGACCGTGATCGAGGGAGATGCAGGATCTGAGATCAGCAGACGTTTTTTTGACCTGGCAGAAATGCTTTTGAAAGCAGAGGAAGAAGAATGAGCAGAGCCTATTATTGTACAGTAGAAGAATTAAATGAGCGTGGGAGGGACAATATTCCGGACCAGTTCAGATCAAATATGCATCTGATCTACAGCTCTCCGGCGACACTTGCCTTTAACTCTCCGGGAGCAGAAGGATTCGGTGTGAAGAGAGCCGGACTTGCTGTTCCGGATTCGATCATGCTGATTGTGGCACCGGGATGCTGCGGACGAAATACATCCCTGATCAGCTCCATGCGCGAATATGACAATCGATTTTTTATCTGATGATGGATGAGACAGATATCGTGACAGGACGTCATCTCAAGAAAATACCAAAAGCAGTAGAAGAAATCTGTAACAGCCTGGATAAGAAACCATCTGTTGTGATGATCTGCATTACCTGTGTAGATGCACTTCTTGGCACAGATATGGAGCGTGTCTGCCGTAAAGCGGAGGAGAAGACCGGACTTCCGGTGCGTCCATGTTATATGTATGCATTGACCAGAGAGGGACGGAAACCACCGATGGTACATGTGCGACAGTCTTTATATTCTCTTCTTGAGCCGACAAAAAAGAAAGGAAATGTCGTCAATCTTCTGGGATTTTTCTCGCCGCTTGTGGATGACTGTGAGCTGTATGATCTGCTTCACAGTGCAGGGATCAAGACGATCCACGAGATATCCAGATGCAGAGACTTCGAAGAATATAAGACCATGTCGGAGGCGAATTTCAATCTGGTACTGCATCAGGAATCACGTTTTGCGGCAGAAGATTTTAATGACAGACTGAAGATTCCGTTTATTGAGTTACGACGTTTATATCAGACAGATAAAATACAGAATCAGTATCAGGCGCTTGCGTCTGTGCTGGGAGTTTCTTTCGAACTGGACAAGTATCGAGAAGCAGCAGAACAGGCAATCGAAGACTTTCGAAAAGTCTGTCCGGATGCATCGTTTGCCGTTGGGGAATGCATGAACGGAGATCCGTTTGAACTGGCACTTGCCCTTCTGAAATACGGATTCAAAGTACCGGAAATCTATGGAACGATCACAATAGAGAACTTCGTATATATGAAACAGCTTGCCCTCTTAAGCCCGGAAACAAAAGTATTTTCCAACATGGAACCAACCATGATCTACTACGATCCGGCGCAGAGCGGTGTAAACATCACCATAGGCAAAGACGCCTCTACTACCACCAAACTGCCCGGGCTGATGTGGAACCAGGACGAGCAGCCGTATGGCTTTGCGGGAGTGAGACGGTTGTTTGAGGCGTTGAAGGAATGCATATGAGTAATAAGAGCATCTACAAAGAGGTGGATGCTCTTATTTTGTCGAACGATTTTTCTTGAAGCTATGAAATCTTATATAATAAACACATTCACATGTGAAACTGATCTGAAACTCAAAAGGCAAATTAGCCTGAAATTCCCTAAAATCAAGAAATTTTCAAGAAGAATGTTGAAGTCTGAAAGCGGAACGTATATAATATAATCATAGAACAAAATGTGGTAAACATTCTTTGAGAAAAAAGTTTTACAGCAAGGAGTGTTTATAGAATCAAGGTAACCAGTGCGGAAAATATATGGCAAAACGGACGTGTTAGCGTTGACTGACAACTTGTGTATGAGATATAATAAATTCTAACAGCAGACAGGATGACTTGATCTACCTGAATGCAACTACACAGACACGTTCAAATTTTATAAATACTAAAGAACAGACTCTGATGGCGAGGAAACATATGTATAGGGGTTACTTGTTCACAGGTAGTATCCCGCGAGGCGTTGCCATGAATATGGCAAAATCCCGAGAAATACAGGGCAAAATCCCATCACCGAAGGTGATTTGGAATGGATTTTGACCAAGTTACTGTGAACGGAGTGAACAGTAACTTATAGGACCGGGTAGGTCACTGCAGATCCGAGCAGGAATAGTTGTTGGCATGAATTTACAGGACTTCTCTACCTGATGGGCGAGGAGTCTTTTTGTGTATAAGGGGGAAAATAATGAGAGGACTACGGAAATACCTGACGCCATTTGCACCAGATCAGTCAGGTGCAGTATCGGTACTTTTTGAACTGGGAGGTATTGTGGTGATCTGCGATGCGGGGGGATGTACCGGTAATGTATGCGGATTTGACGAGCCGCGGTGGTTTGAACAGAAAAGTGCGATCTTCAGCGCCGGACTTCGAGATATGGATGCGATCCTTGGACGTGATGACCGTCTGGTGACGAAGCTTGCAGATGCAGCACAGAAGGTAGATGCAACGTTCGCAGCAGTGATCGGAACCCCGGTTCCGGCGGTGATCGCAACGGATTATCTGGCATTGAAACGCATGAGTGAGAAGAAGATAAATCTGCCGATCCTGACCGTTGATACAGATGGAATGGAACTTTATGACAAAGGCGAGGAGAAAGTTTTTGTGGAGCTTTTCAAAACTTTTGCAACGGAAAAATATCCAGTGGAAGAGCGCAGGATCGGTATCCTCGGAATGACTCCGCAGGATGTCAGCGACCTTGCGGCAGCAGACAAAATACGTGCCTGTATCAGCAGAAATATGGTCAGCAGGCGGTCTGTTACTGTATGGGCGACGGACTGAAAGAAGTAAAAAAAGCTTCCTCAGTGAGTAGAAATATCGTGGTTTCTCCGGCGGCACTTATGGCGGCGAAATATCTGGAAAAGACATTTGGAACGCCATATGAAATCCACTATCCACTGGTAGAGGAACTGCTTCCGGAACTGGATTATACCGGCAAAAAAGTCCTTGTTGTACACCAGCAGGTGATCGCCGATTCCATCCGCAGAGAACTGCTGGAGAGAGGCGCAAAGACTGTCCAGACAGCAGGCTGGTTTATGATGAAAAAAGAACTTCTGGCAGACGGAGATATGTCTCTTCGTGACGAGGATGACTACATAGAACTGGTACAAAATGGAGATTTTGATATCATTTTTGCAGACGGATGTATGGAGCGTATGACACCGGAATTTAAAGGAAGCTTCATAAATACAAGACATTTTGCAGTATCAGGGAAGCTGATCGGGAAGTAAAGTCAGCTGATCACGAGCAGACAATTGTAAATAAAAAATCCTGCTGTATCTATGGAGTGATATAGCAGATTGGAGAAGACTATGAGTGAAGAAATCACCAGACAGATCCGCGTTTACGGAATCGTACAGGGGGTAGGATTCCGGCCAACGGTCAGCCGCCATGCGGCCACGTGGGGCATCCGTGGAAATGTCTGTAACAAGGGACCTTATGTGGAAATTTACGCACAGGGATCAGAGGAAGCGGTCAGAGGATTTATCTCAGATATCCAGAACCGGCCGCCGAAACGTGCAGCAATCCTCAAAGTAAATGTCGAAAATGTAGAGCATCCGGAAGCGTATACACAGTTTGATATCATCGAAAGTGAGAAGACAAAAGGAGAGATTTTTGTCTCACCGGACATTGCAATCTGCGATGAATGCAAGGAGGAAATATTTGATCCCAGGAATCGGAGATATCTGCATCCGTTTATCAACTGTACCTGCTGCGGACCGAGACTGACGATTCTGGATTCGCTTCCTTATGACAGAGAACGGACCAGTATGAAAGAGTTTCCGATGTGCCCGGACTGTGAAAAAGAATACTATGATCCGGCGACAAGAAGATACGATGCACAGCCGGTCTGCTGCAATGACTGTGGACCGGAAGTATACCTGATCGGCAGAGAAGAAAGAGGCAGGGCTGCGATCACTTATGCGAGAAAAACGATTGCAGAGGGCGGGATTGTTGCGATCAAAGGCATCGGTGGATTTCATCTCTGCTGTGATGCTTCAAATGAGGGGGCAGTCAGCCGCCTGCGGCAGCTCAAACGTCGTCCGATGAAGCCTTTTGCAGTGATGGCAAAAGATCTCGAAGCTGTCAGAAAAGAATGTGAAGTTAGCGCAGAACAGTCCAAAATTCTCGACGGACATCAGAAGCCGATCCTGCTTCTGGATAAGAAAAAAGAGGCTGAGATCCTCTGTCCATCCGTGGCACCGGGCAATCCAAAAGTCGGTGTGATGCTGCCATATGCACCGGTACAGCTTCTGATCTTTACGTATGATGACGGGATTGAAATGCCGGAATTTCTGGTAATGACCAGTGGAAATATATCCGGTGCGCCGATCTGTCGTGACGATCGGGAAGCAGAGGCAGAACTGTCTGGATTCTGCGACTGCATGCTGTCCCATGACCGCAAGATCCGTATCCGCGCAGACGATTCTGTAATGGATTTTTATGAGGATAAACCATATATGATCCGCCGTTCCAGAGGTTATGCACCACTTCCGTTTATGGTTTCCACACCATATCAGGGACAGGTGCTCGCAATCGGTGGAGAACTCAAAAACTCCTTCTGCATCGGTGTGGATAACCGTTTTTATCCGTCCCCATATGTGGGAGACCTGGAAGATCTGCGGACAGTAAAAGCACTTCGTGAGACAGTCGGAAGACTGGAAACACTGCTGGAAGTGGAGCCGGAGATCGTATGCTGTGATATGCATCCGAAGTACAATTCTGTGATGGTCGCAGAAGAACTTGGATTACCGGTAGTGAAGGTACAGCACCATTATGCACACATTCTTTCCTGCATGGCAGAGAATGACTGTGCGGATCAGGTGGTCGGCGTATCGTTTGACGGAACCGGCTATGGAACAGACGGTACGATCTGGGGAGGAGAAATCCTTCTGGCAGATCTGAATGGATTCGAAAGAACAGGAAGTGTCATGCCATTCCTGCAGATCGGCGGAGATGCTTCTTCAAAAGAGGGATGGCGTATCGCAGTTTCCCTGCTCTATGGAATGACAGGTGACAGGGAAAAAGCATCTGAGATCATAGAGAAATTAGAACTTTGTACGAAGCAGGAAGCAAATGTACAGTTCACCATGCAGACCGTAAGATCAATGCCGTGATGTCAACCAGCGCAGGCCGTTTGTTTGACGGTGTGAGCGCGATACTTGGAATCCGCAGGAAGTCCACATTTGAAGGAGAGGCGTCCATGGCACTTGAATTTGTCGCGGAAGAGTATCAGAAGAACAGGTTAAAAAATGCGAAAAAGATGCCGGAGATACCGACTTATGAACTATTAAAAGAAGGCAATGACCGGCTGCTTCTCAACACCGGCTCCCTGATAAAAGAAATCCTGTACCGCAGGTTAAACGGTGAAGATTCTGACCGTCTGGCATACATTTTCCATCAGGAACTTGCCCGCCAGATCACGGCATCCTGTGTGAAGATCAGAGAGCAGAGCGGCTGTAATAAAGCAGCTTTAAGTGGCGGTGTTTTTCAGAACCGGCTGCTTCTGGAACTGACTGATCATATGTTGAAACAGCAGGGATTTGAAGTGCTGAAACATCAGCTTGTACCGCCAAATGACGGCGGGATCGCACTTGGACAGGCAGTGTATGCGATGGCATATTTAGATAGAAATAGAAATAAGTAAAAAGGGAGGCATTACCATGTGTGTAGGTTTATCAGCAAAAGTAGTAAAAATCAGTGAAGGAACAGCAGTTGTAGACGCTGGCGGAGCTAAAAGAAAAGTTTCCGCACAGCTTCTGGAAGACCTGGAACCGGGTGATTATGTGATGGTCCATGCAGGTGTTGCAATCGCAAAGATCACTGATGAAGATGATGACGAAACAGATCAGTTAATGGAGGAACTGCTGTAATGGGAGAAGAGAGAAAAAAAACAGCCCGCGAGATCATAGAGAACTATGACGGTCCGGCAGTCCGCATCATGGAAGTCTGTGGAACACATACACACGAGATCTTTCGACTGGGAATCCGCAAACTTCTGCCGCCGCAGGTAGAACTGATCTCCGGTCCGGGATGTCCGGTCTGTGTGACACCGGTTGGATTTATTGATGAAGCAGTGTGGCTGGCACTGGAAAAAAATGTAACGATCTGTACCTTCGGAGATCTGGTACGAGTACCGGGAACGAAAATGAGCCTTGCAGGAGCGAGAGAAAAAGGTGCAAAGATCCGCATCGTCTACTCTCCGACAGACGCAGAAAAATATGCACTGGAACATCCAGAAGAAGAGGTTGTCTTCCTGTCTGTCGGATTTGAAACTACAACACCGGCAGAATGTCTTTCTGTAAAGCAGGCAAAGAAGGATGGTCTTTTCAATTATTCTCTGCTGATGGCAAATAAGACCATGCCGCAGGCATACGAGGCACTAAAAGGAAGTGCAGATGTTTTTCTGTATCCGGGACATGTCAATGCGATCACAGGAACAGAACTCTGCGAACATCTGACAGAAGAAGGCGTAAGCGGTGTTGTTGCCGGATTTACTGCGAAAGAGCTTCTCACAGCACTTGCCGTTTCCCTGGTGAAATTCCAGGAAGGAAAACCATTCTTTGTAAACTGCTATCCGAGAGTCGTGAAACCGGAAGGAAGTCGCGAAGCACAGCAGCTCACTGAAGAAATGACAGAAGCCTGTGACAGTGAGTGGAGAGGGCTTGGCGTGATTCCGAGATCAGGTGTCTGTCTTAAAAAAGAGTGGAGCGATTTTGACGCAAGAAAGAAATACAATATTCCACCGATCCAGGGTAAAGCAAACCCGGCATGCAGATGCGGCGATGTCCTGCAGGGCAAATGCAAACCATCCGACTGCAAAGTATTCGGCAAAGTCTGCACCCCTCAGCACCCGGTAGGAGCATGTATGGTTTCAAATGAAGGCGCATGTTCGGCTTATTATGCGTATGGGGACAATAAATAATACCAGGGATTAAAGTTCCAAATGCTGAGTATGTTTACAGGTATAATAATGTTAAGAGAAAAGAGGACAATCCTATGAGCAGTTTAAAAGATAAAACAGTAACAATGGCGCACGGCGCAGGCGGCCGCCAGACTTCAGAACTGATCGACCAGATCTTTGCAGCACACTTTGCCAACCCGGATTTGACAGCAGATGATGCGGCAGTCTGACACCACCGGCAGGAAAAATGGCAGTTTCCACAGACGGATTTATCGTCTCACCGGCATTCTTTCCGGGCGGAAATATCGGTAAACTTTCCATTTGCGGTACGGTCAATGACCTCGCATGTATGGGTGCAAAACCACTGTACCTGACCTGTGCATTTGTCATCGAAGAAGGCTTCCCGATGGAAAAACTGGAAGAAATCGCCTCCGCAATGGAAAAAACAGCCGCAGAAGCAGGCGTACATATCGTGTCCGGTGATACCAAAGTTGCAGGCAAAGGACAGGTAGACGGCGTTTTTATCACAACGACCGGAATGGGACAGATCGAAGACGGCGTAAAAGTCGGCGGAACCTTGCACAGCCGGGAGATGCGATCATCGTAACCGGTGATGTCGGAAGACATGGATGCACGATCCTTCTTGCGAGAGAAGATTTCGGGATCGAAGCAGATGTCACCAGCGACTGCGCGCCGCTCTGGAAAGCAGTAGAAGCTGTCATGAACACTACCCACGATCTCCATGTGATCCGTGATGCCACAAGAGGCGGTGTCGGAACCGTCCTCTATGAAATTGCAGGACAGAGCAACGTCGGGATCCGCCTCGATGCAGCCTCCGTCCCGGTAGCACCGGAAGTCAAAGGAGTCTGCGGTATGCTCGGACTTGAACCGCTCTATCTGGCATGCGAAGGCCGCATGGTCATCATGGCTCCAAAAGCTGAAGCAGAAAAAATCGTCGAAACCCTCCGCCGGTGTCCATACTCCAAGGACGCCGCCATCATCGGAGAAGTCACCGCCGACCAGCCAGGCAAAGTAGTCATGACAACTGAGATCGGCACCCAGGCACTCCTGCCACAGCCGGGAGGAGAACTTTTACCACGTATCTGCTAATTGCGAAGCAATGGAGCATTCTGTAGAATTATTATTAAGGAGGACAACCATGGACACAAGAGTAGCAGTAATATCCATCATCGTCGAAGACAGCGATTCCATCGAAACCCTCAACCAGCTTCTTTACGATGCCCGCGACTACATCATCGGCCGCATGGGCATCCCATACCGTGAAAAAGGAATCAGCATCATCAGCATCGCCATCGATGCCTCACAGGACATTATCAGCGCCCTTTCCGGCAAGATCGGCCGCCTCAAAGGCGTGTCCACCAAGACCGCTTATTCCAATGTCATCACACACGCGGAGGAAAAACATGATTAAAATAGCAGTATACGGCAAAGGCGGAATCGGCAAATCCACAACCGTATCCAACGTGGCAGCCACCCTCGCAGAAAAAGGACTGACCGTCATGCAGATCGGCTGCGATCCAAAAGCAGATTCCACGATCCAGCTTCGGCATGGAAAACAGATGCGGACCGTACTCGATCTCTATAATGAGAAAAAACAGAATCTCAAGCTCGAAGACATGATCACAACCGGCTATCAGAGCGTGATCTGCGTAGAGGCCGGAGGCCCCACGCCAGGACTTGGCTGTGCAGGACGCGGGATCATCACTGCCCTCGAAAAATTAAAAGAAACAGGAGCTTACGAGACTTATAAACCGGACATCGTCCTCTATGACGTTCTCGGAGACGTCGTCTGTGGCGGTTTCTCCATGCCGATGCGAAAAGGCTATGCAGACAAAGTTTTTATCATAACTTCCGGTGAAAACATGGCGATCCATGCCGGAGCCAATATTGCCATGCCGTACAGAACTTCAAAAACCGTGGTTACGCAACCCTTGGTGGCATCATCCTGAACCGCCGCAATGTAAAACGAGAAGAAGAAAAAGTACAGGAACTTGCCGATGATTTTGAAACGCAGATAATCGGAAAACTCACCCGCAGCGACCTGGTCACAGACGCAGAAGAACAGGCAAAACCCTGATGGAATGTTACCCGGACAGCGAAATGGCAGCAGAATACCGCACACTGGCAGAAAACATTCTGGCTATCTGCAGAAAGGACGGGCTATGCTGAAACGAGTTGGCGGTGAAATAAACCCGGAAGGTGCAGTCATAACGATCGGAGAAGCTGATTTTCCTGTTCCATTTCCGCTCGGACTGGAATTCAACTCTCCGGCACATGGCAACTGGAATATCGTCCACACCGGAATGCTTATGCCTGAGGCGATCCAGATCTATGTCTGCGCAGACAACTGCATGCGCGGCGTCGTTCTGACAGCGGCAGAGATGAATGCGGCAGACCGTTTTTCCTTTGTCACTGTGGAAGAAGAAAATCTCCTGAACGGAAATCTGGAGGATGTGACGATCGAAGGAGTGACAGATGTCCTCAATAAATTAGAAAAGAAACCAAAAGCAGTGCTCCTTTTTACTGTCTGTCTGCATCATTTTCTGGGATGCGACCTGGACAGAGTCTATGAAGAACTAGGCACACGTTTCCCGGAGATCGTTTTTGTGCGCTGCTTCATGGATCCGATCATGCAGAAACATGGACTGACACCGGATCAGAAACTGCGAAAGGCAATGTACGATCCGCTTATCACGAAGAAACCAGATCCGCTGACAGTAACGCTCGTTGGAAGCGACTTTGTACTTGATGAAAGCAGTGACATCAAACGATTGCTGAGAAGTACCGGTCACACTTTGCGGGAACTTCCAGCCTGTAAAACATGGGCGGAATACCAGCAGCTTGGAAGTGCAGAAATTTTTGTTTCCTGTTACCCGCCGGCAAAATACGGTGCAGCCATGCTGACAGAACGCCTGAACAGAACACATCTGTATCTTCCGGGTTGTTTTGATTATGGGGAGATCAAAGAAGAAATTCGAAATCTGATAAAGGAGCTTCAGGCAGGATGGAGCCGGGAGGATACTTCGAATACAAAGTGTGCAGATATCACATCCGAAGAAATAGAAGCATTTTGCCAGAGAGAGATCACTCTTTGCGAAGATTCCATCAACCACGCAAAATCCATCATCGGCGACACCCCGGTCGTCTGGATTATCTGTACCACCCAAGACCATTAGTCTCGCAAAACTTCTTCTGGAACACGGTTTCCATGTAACAACCGTCTACCTCGACAGCATAAGTCCGGAAGAAAAGCCGGCCTTCGACTGGCTGAAACTTCATCATCCGGACCTGGAACTGCGTGCCACGATCCAAACCAAGATGCGTGTCCTTCCGCGCGGGACAGAAGGTAAAGTTCTTGCTATCGGACAGAAAGCCGCCTGGTTTTCCGGCAGCAGAAATTTCGTCAACATGGTACAGGGCGGCGGCTTGTGGGGCTTCGACGGGATCCGAAGAACCATGGAACTGATGACAGAAGTTTTTCTCGAAGAAAAAGATCCCGAGGATCTGATCGTTCGCAAAGGATGGGGGTGCGAAAGCTGCATATGAGACAGTCATACAAAATCATACCGATCTACACCGCCGATGTTTCTGGTGTATGTTCTGCCCTGTATGAACTGGGCGGCATGGTAGTCATGCACGACCCGTCCGGCTGTAATTCGACTTACAATACACATGACGAGATCCGCTGGTACGACCAGGACAGCCTGATCTATATTTCCGGGCTGACAGAGATCGATGCAGTTATGGGAAACGATGCGAAATTCATTCACGATATTGAAGAAGCAGCGAAGGAACTGAAACCAAAGTTCATCGCACTTGCAGGCTCGCCGATTCCGTTTATGAACGGGACTGATTTTCCTGCGATCGCACAGGTGATCGAAACGGAGACAGGAATCCCGGCTTTTGCAGTTCCGACAAATGGCATGCATGATTATACTTACGGAGCAGGTCTTGCACTGGAGAAAATCGCAGAACGATTTGTTAAGAAACCGCATCATATCAGACCGCATACCCTTAATCTTCTCGGCGTAACCCCGCTGGATTTTGGTCCGCAGGCAAACGTAGATGCCATGAAACAGACTTTACGCAACGTGGCTGGGAGGTCATTTCTACCTGGGCGATGGGAGATACGCTTGAGAATTTATTCCATGCAGGTGAAGCAGAAGTAAACCTGGTCGTATCCTCCGTAGGTCTTCCGGCAGCAAAGATCCTCCAGGAAAAATTCGGAACTCCATATGTTATTGGAACTCCGGTTGGAGGATTTACAGAAGAACTCATCCAGGCAATAAATGAAGAAGTTTCACATCATAATGAAGCAGAAGAAGCAGACAAGAACAACATTCTCGCGGCATATCTTAAGAACCGTCTGGCAGGAACTCCGCAGATAACTCTGATCGGAGAAGCCGTGACCATGGGCTCCCTGGCAGTAACCCTCGAAAAACAATACAACAAACCAGCCGCGTCATCTGCCGCTGGAAACTCACGAAGGTCTTCTCGCACCGAATGACTGTACAGCAGATGGAGAAGAAGAAATGGAGCAGCTTCTAAAGGATGCAGGGATCATCTTTGCAGATCCTCTTTACCGCCCGATCTGTCCGCCGGATTCTACATTCATCGAACTTCCGCATATCGCTTTTTCCGGCAGGATTTTTCTGAAAAAGATCAAAAAATGCGGGATCTTTGGAGAGTTAAACGATATAAAATTGCCGTAAAAACGTACATTTTAGGACGATAAGCGGGAATCCTCGGCAATTCAATTACCGAGATGAAAGCGTAGGATTGTGCGTATCCGCACAAAAATATAACAACAAAAATTTATTTCTTAATATCTCCTGATTCTTGTATTTGTTTTCGGAAGAAAGCAGGTCAGATCTGCGTTGAAAATCAAGAGCATTTTGTGCTATAATATAAATGTAATAGAATCTATGAACCAGAAGGAGAATGGAGATGTTGCTGTCACATAAAACATCCTTAAAGATCAGTCAGGAATATTCCAACATTATAGGGCATATGTGTTATGCGGCTTCCAAACTCTGGAATGTCTGCAACTATGAACGCCATCATTATAAAGAACTGGGACTGGAAAAGTATCCTGACTGGTATTATCAGAAAAAAGCACATAAAGGAGATCTGTGGTACAGACAGCTACCATCACAGACAGCGCAGGAGACCTGCAAGCAGTTGGACAAAGCATGGAAATCTTTTATGTCCTGAAAAAGACCGGAGGGATCAAAGATCCAAATCCGCCCCGTTTTAAACAGGATAATATACCGGTCACATACATGCAGATGGGGATCCGGCATGAGAAAGGCTCAGACCAGCTGCGTCTGTCGCTGCCAAAGGATCTGAAAAGCTACATGGAAGAAACATATGGGATCCATGAAAAATTTCTATATCTTGAAAATAAGATTTTCAGGAACATGGATCATATAAAACAGCTGCGGATCTATCCACCGGAAAACGG
>ENA-OQCX01000134-OQCX01000134.1-human-gut-metagenome-genome-assembly--contig:-NODE-134-length-38617-cov-2.440010_pt1 | contig 38617 bp, 45 predicted proteins | sample MGYA00242762_ERZ504587 | MGnify/ENA primary metagenome ERZ504587 (study PRJEB26092, sample SAMD00036337) | human gut metagenome | host: Homo sapiens | study: EMG produced TPA metagenomics assembly of...
CCCGATTGTGCCATCACCCTTTCATTAGGAGAGAAATCACGGGAAGCATACGAAACGTTTCTTCGTGCCGGAGCCAAACCGTTATCTGCTCCGACACGAAACACACAAACGAAGAACAACTATAGGAAATTACATCCTGAGGAGATGTCAACTAAAGCATCGGCTCCAAATGCCTGCAATGGCTAAAAGAAATTGGATATCAAACCGGAACAGGAATCATGGTAGGCACTCCGGGACAAACCCTGACACATCTGGTGGAAGATCTGTTATTCATAGAGCAATTCCAGCCCCAAATGATCGGTATCGGTCCATTTATCCCCCATCATGACACACCATTCGGAACAGAGCCGGCCGGAAGTGTAGGAATGACCCTCAAGCTGTTATCCCTTTTCCGGTTAATGCACCCGTCCGCCCTGATTCCATCGACCACCGCCCTTGCCACCTTGTCACCGGACGGACGGGAAAAAGGAATATTGGCAGGAGCTAATGTAGTGATGCCCAATCTCTCCCCCAGGGAGCAAAGAGAAAAATACACCTTGTATGATAACAAAGCCGCCTTCGGTGCCGAAGCAGCCGAAGGTTTACGAGCTTTGGCACAACAACTGGAAACAATCGGTTACCGGATATCGACAGATAGAGGTGACTATCACTAACCCCTAACAAACATGTATAAAGCAGATTCTAAAATAGCAGAAGAATTCATAGACCATCAAGAGATACTGGATACCTTGGAGTATGCTCACAACAACAAAAGCAATCGTGCCCTGATAGAGCAACTGATTGACAAAGCTGCTCAATTCAAAGGACTGTCCCATCGTGAGGCAGCATTACTGCTGGAATGCGACCAACCGGATCTAACAGAACGCATTTTCCGGCTGGCACAGGAAATCAAACATAAGTTTTACGGCAACCGTATTGTAATGTTCGCCCCTCTATATCTTTCCAATTATTGTGTGAACGGATGCGTCTACTGCCCTTATCATTTGAAGAACAAGACCATAGCACGCAAAAAGCTGACACAAGAAGAGATCCGTAAGGAGGTAATTGCCTTGCAAGACATGGGACACAAACGCCTGGCACTGGAAGCAGGAGAAGATCCTTTGCGGAATCCTATTGAGTACATACTGGAATCTATCCAAACCATTTATAGCATCAAACATAAAAATGGGGCTATCCGCCGGGTCAATGTCAACATTGCCGCCACTACCGTGGAAAACTACCGCAAGCTGAAAGACGCAGGTATCGGCACTTATATCCTGTTCCAGGAAACTTATCATAAAGAAAATTACGAATCCCTGCATCCCACCGGTCCGAAAAGCAAATATGCTTATCATACCGAAGCGATGGACCGTGCCATGGAAGCGGGAATTGACGATGTAGGACTAGGTGTTTTATTCGGGCTGAATACCTACCGCTATGACTTACAGGATTATTGATGCATGCCGAACATCTGGAAGCTACCTTCGGAGTGGGACCACATACCATCAGTGTTCCTCGCATCTGTCCGGCAGATGATATCTCCACGCAAGATTTCCCGGATGCCATTTCAGATGATATATTTTGTAAAATTGTGGCGGTAATCCGTATCGCTGTTCCTTATACAGGTATGATTATCTCTACAAGGGAATCGGCTGCAACCCGACGCAAAGTCTTAAACCTGGGAATCTCACAAATCAGCGGAGCTCCCGGACCAGCGTAGGCGGTTATGCATTCCGGAAACACCGGAAGAAAACTCAGCACAATTCGACATCAGTGACACCCGTACCTTGGACGAGGTAGTGAACTGGCTGCTCGACTTGGGGCATATCCCCAGTTTCTGTACAGCATGTTATCGGGCAGGGCGTACAGGCGACCGTTTTATGTCATTAGTCAAATCGGGACAAATCGCCAACTGCTGCGCCCCCAATGCATTGATGACACTAAAAGAGTATCTGGAAGATTATGCGGCACCGGATACACGAGCCAAAGGAATCCAACTGATAAAAAAAGAGTTGGAACATATTCCCAATCCGAAAATAAAAGAAATAGCAATTCGTAATCTGAAAGAGATAGAAGAAGGGAAACGAGATTTCAGATTCTAACCGCTCATGCGTCAAGCAACCTTTTCAATACAGATAATGAACCTAATTCAAGCCCAATAAAATATGAGTCTAAACAACACTCCCGCTGCCAACCGGCTACATATCGTCCTGTTCGGAAAACGCAATAGCGGCAAGTCCTCTCTAATCAATGCCTTGACCGGACAAGACACCGCCCTTGTATCGGATATTCCCGGTACAACAACAGATGCTGTCAGCAAAGCGATGGAAATTCAACATATCGGTCCTTGTCTCTTTATCGATACTCCCGGATTTGATGATGAAGGGGAATTGGGAGAAATGCGCATAACCCGTACGTTGAAAGCCATCGAACGGACAGATATTGCCTTACTTCTTTGTGAAGACGGCAATTGCGAGGATGAAAAACAATGGATGGAGCAGTTAAATAAAAGGAATATTCCGGTTATCCTGATACTGAACAAAGCTGATATCCGAAAAGACATAGCATCCACAAGGGATCGTATAGAAAAAGAATGCGGTCAAAATCCTCTCATTATCAGCGCAAAAGAACAGACGGGCATAGAGAAAATACTTCAAGCTATTCTGGAAAAGTTACCGGCAGATTTCGGACAACAGACCATTACCGGAGATCTGGTTAAAGAAGGAGATTTAGTGCTCTTAGTCATGCCACAAGACATACAGGCTCCCAAAGGCCGACTTATTCTTCCACAAGTACAGACGATGCGCGAATTATTGGACAAAAAATGTCTGGTAATGAGCTGTACAACCGATAAAATAGCCGCCACTTTGCAGGCTCTGTCCTATCCTCCGAAACTAATCATAACCGACTCCCAAGTTTTTCATGCCGTTTATGAGCAAAAACCGGCAGAAAGCCTTCTCACCTCTTTTTCCGTTCTGATGGCAGGATATAAAGGGGATATACTCTATTATATGGAAGGAGCCTCAGCCATAGACCGCCTCACCTCACAATCACGGGTACTGATAGCAGAAGCCTGCACTCATGCCCCTGCCACCGAGGACATAGGCAGAGTAAAGCTTCCACGTATGTTGCGTAAAAAGATAGGTGAAGAGTTGCAAATAGATATCGTTGCAGGTACAGACTTTCCGGAGGATTTGACACCCTATCACTTAATCATTCATTGCGGAGCCTGCATGTTCAATCGCAAATATGTACTAAACCGGATTGATAATGCCCGTAAGCAACAGATTCCCATGACTAATTATGGAGTGGCTATTGCACACTTGAACGGGATATTGGATAAGATAGCGTATTAAAAAGACATCTGTTCTTTTTTGTTTCCATCACCACAAACCATTTATCTTCAAAGGTTTGTGGTGTAAAAGGTTCCGTAATTCCCCTTAACCGGTATGTATGTGTCTTTTTACCATTGTTTCTGAAGGCTCATAGATTTTCCTTCTTGATGTGTCCTGTATGATGGTTCATCCATTTACTTCATTTACAAATACTTATCGTGCAAACACTTTGTTGCATTATAGTTTCACCAAGGTGAAGCAATCGTATCACTTGGGTGACTACGCCTCTCCACTTAGGTGCCAATGCATTGTCACCTAAGTGAAACAACAAAAGAAGACAGACAAAGCTACAAAAAAAACGGACGAGAATATAAAAAGGAGTACTAAACACATCTGCCATAATGACCGGTAGCTATCAGGCCGACTCCACACAGGGAAAGGAGAACAAACCATTTCGGAGGGGAAAAAGGACTTCCGTCACCATATTTCACTGATTCTAAATGAGATATAGTGACGGAAGAAAAAAAATAATCTGTTAATCCGCATAGATAATTACGGATGAATATACCGGACTATTCCGACAACATCCGCTTGATGAAATCAAGCTTTCACCACCGCCAGCAACTCATCCGGTGTAACCAGTGACTGCTCGCCTGTAGTCATATTCTTCAAAGTCAGTTTCCCTTCGTTCATTTCATTTTCACCAACAATAGCGACAAAAGGAATCTGCTTGTCATTGGCATATCCCATCTGCTTCTTCATTTTAGAAGCATCCGGATAAATTTCAGCGCGCACCCCTGCTTCACGGACTTTTGTAGGATAGGCAGACAATAAGCAGCCTCTTTATCGCCGAAGTTTACAAACAACAGCTCGGTTCCGTTCACCGCTTCTTTCGGATACAAATCCAACTGATTCAACACATCAAAAATACGGTCGGCTCCGAAAGAGATACCTACACCAGACATACCATCCATACCAAAGACACCGGTCAGATTATCATAACGGCCACCACCACTGATGCTGCCAATCTGCACATCCAAGGCCTCACTTCAAAAATTGCTCCCGTATAATAATTCAAGCCGCGAGCCAAAAGTCAAATCCAATTCCACTTCACTCTTCACACCCAGTGCAGACACGGTTTTTAATATGAATTCACTTTCTTCCACTCCCTTCAATCCCGCTTCACTGGTAGCAAGGACAGTCTTCAAAGTTTCCAATTTCTCTTCATTGCTTCCACTCAATAAATAATCGGCTGCAATTTATCAATAGCCTCTTGAGGAATCCCTTTAGAAGCCAATTCCGCATTTACATTTTCCAATCCGATTTTATCCAGTTTGTCAATGGCTACGGTGATATCTACAATTTTATCAGCCTCCCCGATAATCTCGGCAATACCGGTCAATATCTTACGGTTATTGATTTTAATTGAAACACGTACTCCGAATTTACCAAATACACGGTCTATCATCTGTACCAGCTCCACTTCATTCAATAAAGAATTGCTGCCTACCACATCGGCGTCACATTGGTAAAACTCACGGTAACGCCCTTTTTGGGGACGATCCGCACGCCAAACCGGTTGGATTTGATAACGTTTGAAAGGAAAACTTATTTCATCACGATGCATCACCACATAGCGGGCAAAAGGTACGGTGAGATCGTAGCGCAATCCTTTTTCACAGAACTTGCTCGCCAGCTTTACCGCATTGCGGCTCAGCAATTCCTCATCGGTAATGCCGTTGAAATAATCACCTGAGTTCTGTATCTTAAACAATAACTTATCCCCTTCGTCACCGTATTTTCCCATCAAGGTAGACAAATTCTCCATAGAAGGAGTTTCAATCTGCTGATAGCCGAAAAGATGAAACACATCACGGATCGTATTGAATATATAGTTACGTTTCGCCATTTCCACCGGCGAAAAATCTCTCGTTCCTTTAGGTATACCTGGTTTTGCTGCCATAATGATTCTATTTAATTTATTTTGAGCCACAAAATTACACTAAATATTTCATTCGTAAAAAGAATACTTCTTAATATTGCTCATTGCCGGCAATATTAAGAAGTTAAACAGCCGGTGCCTTAAGTGCATATCTCAGTATGGACCGTTTCCCTACGAACTCATTGTTTAATAATTTCGTAAGCTGTAGAATGAACCCCTCTATTCTCTATTTTTCCCTCCAATACATCCAAAGCGAACTCAATGCCCCGGACAGCCATCTGTGAGCTGAAAATATCAGCTGTTGCAACCAGTTTTCCCGTAGAAAGAAATTCTTTCATTACCGCATCATTATCAAAGCCCACTACAGGCAGATAGCAATTTTTTTCTTGCATCTGCTGAAGAACCCCCAACGCCATCGCATCATTGCTGCAATATACAGCTTTCAAATCAGGATACCGCATCCACATAGCCTGAAAAACTTCGGCGGCTTTCTCCGTTTCCCAGTCGGCCGGTTCGGATGCCACCAATCTTAACCCTTTTTCTTCTATCGCCTTGATAAAACCTCTTTTACGCTGCTGCGCATTATCGGCTGCCGCCAATCCTTCAATAATAGCAACTTTATCTTCATTCCGCAACTTCTTATCCAATAATTTACCCACTTCATACGCAGCTGCAAAATTATCCGGTCCCACAAAAGCCACTTCTACTCCTGCCTGCTCCAATAGCTGAGTATCCAACCGGATATCAATATTGATTACCGGAACTCCTTTCCTGACAGCCTCTACTACAGGCTGAACTAAGGCTTTTGAATCTATAGGAACCAATACGATAGCATCGACTTGCTGATGAATCAAGGAATACATCAAGTCAACCTGTTCCTCTACCTCTGTCTGTGTAGCCGTTCCCACACAAACCAAATCCAAAAACGGAAGAGGGGCCGCATACTGAATGGCCCCTTCTTTCATCACTTTGAAAAAATCGGCTTGTAACGACTTCATTACAAGCCCTATTTTATAATTTCTCTTCATCTAATTTTTAATTTGACAAAGTAATGCTTATTAATCCGATAATAAACAAGGAGAACATAGCCGCAATCAGTTTATTGGTCCCCTTCGGAGCTTCCTTAAATTCCTTCCAGACAAAAACTCCCCAGATCATAGCCACCACAGGCGCTGCGTTGCTAAGGGCATAAGAGATAGCCGGATTGGCAGCACCTGCTCCCATAAAACTAATCACCATGCCGCCCATCCAGATAAAGCCTCCCAGCATACCTGTGAGATGGGTCTTGGCATCGCCGGCAAAGTAATCTTTCATGGTCACCGCCTTGCCTTCTACCGGATGCTTCATGGCAAAGGTATTGAATATAGGTGTGCTGGCCAGAATACCTACCGCAAAGAAGAACACACCTGTATAAGGAGTCAGCGTTCCGGTTCCTCCCGCCACATACTGCGGGTCAAGAGATTTCACTACCAATCCGTAAAAGAACATGATAGCAATGCCTGCCATAATGGCCAGCAGAATCCCCTTCTTCGGAGTGGAAGCCTTGCCGGACGATAACTTTCCGTACGCTTTTCCGCAGATCAGTATAGCTACAATGATGACTAACACACCACTCCATAGTAAAAGCTGATTTCCCTGATAGGTCTGACCGGCCAAAGAGATTAATAAATAATTGAATACAATACCTCCAATCCAGGCCAAGCCTCCACCGATAGGAAAACCTACTGACATTCCGGCTACAGCAATGGCTGCGGTAAGAAATATATTGCCAAAGTTCCACACAACACCGCCCAAGAATGCATATTGAATGCTAGACCAGTCCATGACTGCCAAATCCTGAAAAAGGTACGGCCTTCACTTCCCATACTTCCCATACTTCCCAAAGTCACCGCCCCCAATAAACGCTGTAAGGAACAGACCGACGGTCAAATCCCAATAAAACAGTTCAAAGCTCCATTGCTTGGCGGCAACCATCTTCTGCGTATTTGCCAAGAGCCCCAGCAGGCACAGCAAATAACAACAGCAGAGGATTGCCAAAAAGTAATTATCTACCAATATCATATTTCATCGATATTATTCGTGAATATAGATATTCCAGTTCAGATAAGTTTCAATAGCTTCCGCCAAAATATCTTTCACATTGCCACGGCACATAGCCACATGATGTTCGAATCCATTCTTACAAATATATTTCATAAGCGGCTGCAAATTATCCACCTTGGTTACTGCTATACAACCATCCATTCCGTATGGGTCATCGGTCAGGTCACCTTTGCCCAAATAAGACTTGATACAACCCTTCGTATCATCTGTCGAGATGCGGAAGAAGGTGAAATCACCCTGTTTACTTTACCGTAAACGGCACCGAAAGTATGTACCTTACCTAATGTTCTGCCCAACACTCCTAATGTTCCTAACTTCAAATCATTCATTACAAATGATTTAGGGAAGTTACCACAATGTGTACACACACACTTGTCACGATCCTCGGCAAAGTTATTGTTCCAGTCAAGCAATGCCGACGGGCGACCGGAAGCCAATGTCAACGCATACATAGACACTGCACCGGCAATATCCACTTCACAAGCAGCAGGGATTAATTTTTCACTCAACATACTCATAGTCACACAAGCTGCACAACCATAGTTTTGCTCCAAAGAGTCCCAACACTGGATAGCTACAGCATCAATTTCATTGGCTTCCATCCATTGTTCTACAGCCACACCAAATTTAGCCTGCAAAATCAGTTTATCATTGTATTGTTCGGGAACAGCAGCATATTGTCTGATTTCTTTCAGTTTTGCTTGTAACGTTTCATCAGCATCTTCAATCTTACGGGCGGCAGACAAGATTTCAGAAAGATCTACCGGAACGACTGTAATGCCCGATGCCTGCAACAGTTTCTCGCTGGCGCGGACGGTCTGGAAACCGGCAGGACGAGTGCCGATGGCACCGATGCGAGCATGACGAAGACCATTCACCACCCGGCAGATCGCAGCGAACTTATTAATATCGGCTGCCAGCAAATCAGAATAAATAGAATAAGTATGTAGTGTAGTATCAGTAAAAGGAATGCCATACTGATACAAGTTATTGCATACGGAAATCTTACCACAGAACGCGTCACGACGGCTATCCAAATCCACCTTGTCATTCTCATCATCACATGCCTGAACCAAAACAGGCACATTCAGATCGGCTACACTGATAGCATTGATGATACCGATTTCAAAACCGAAGTTAGGTAATGAAACAATGATTCCATCAATGCGGTCACGGTTCTCACGGAACAACTTTGCACATTTCAAGCCATCTTCTCTTGTTTCAATACTGCTACTGCCTGTAGGCGTAGCATCTTCGGGGAGAATGACATAGTCATAGCCCTCTTTCGTCAGTGTTTCCAACAATTGTTTACGGACATCTTTTGCTAATTCCGAGTTAAAATAAGCGCGTGTTCCAATGATGACACCAAAACACATTTTTTTTCTTGTTTTTCATTTCTAATGGTATTAAAAGTTACGATATATTCAGTTAGTTATTCTGTCCTATTACTTTCTTAACAGCCTCACGCCAGCCACTATACAAAGATTGAAGTTCTTTTTCCTCCATACAGGGAGCGATGCAATTGTCAATGGTACGCATGGCAGCGGCTTCTTGGAAACTGGCCCACTTCTTACGGGCAAAGCCATTCATGACAACAGCCCCCAATGCAGAAGCTCCTCTATCTCCGAACGGTTAATGACGGCATGCAGCATATCAGCCTGAAACTGCATCAGGAACTGATTCTTCGTGGGGCCTCCGTCAACACGCAACGCTTTCAGCTCGATTCCTGCCTGCCGGGTCATCATGTCTATCAAATCCTTCACTTGATAAGCAATGGATTCCAATCCTGCACGCAGCACATGCGCTTTTCCAGCATTCAGTGTCATTCCCCAGATGGCAGCTTTAGCATCCGGTTTCCACCAGGGAGCTCCCAATCCGGTAAAGGCGGGAACCAGATAGACTCCATCATTATTTTTCACCGAAGTCGCCAAGGTTTCAATTTGATTGAACGAGTCCACCAATCCCAATTTCTCCACCATCCATTTGATAGTGGCTCCGGTGCAATGGATATTGCCCTCAAAAGCATAATACACTTTACCCAAAGCCGAGAATCCGACGGATGTAACCAGCCCTTCAGGAGCAGCGACAGCCTCTTCTCCAATGTTAACCATAACAGATGATCCCGTTCCATAAGTCACCTTGCCCATACCTGCCTCAAAACACATCTGACCGGTTAATGCTCCATGGGAATCACCTAAAACACCTGCTATTTGTATCGGAGATTTGAACAAACCCTCTATCGTTGTTTCTCCAAAAACAGCATCACAGGGCAACGCTTCCGGCATCATATTCCGGGGAATAGTGAAGAGTTTCAACAACTCTTCATCCCAGTCCAAAGTATGAATATTAAAAAGCATGGTACGCGACGCATTCGTATAATCAGTCAGATGCTTCCTGCCTTCGGTCAATTTCCAAATCAGCCAGGAATCAATAGTTCCCATCAACAAATCGCCTTTTCTGCCAGTTCACGTGCATTTTCCACGTTATCCAATATCCACTTAGCACCACTGGCAGAAAAATAAGGATCGATAAGCAATCCGGTCTTTCGTTGTACCAGTTCGCTGTATCCCTTATCTTTCAGTTCTTTGCAAATAGCCGCTCCCCGCTGGCATTGCCATACCACGGCATGATAAACGGACTTGCCGGTATGTCGGTTCCAAACAACCACCGTTTCGCGCTGATTGGTGATGGCAAGAGAATAAGAAATATCCTTTCCATTCACTTCTTCTTGTTCAAGCAGACAATGTATCGCTTCTATGGTATTTTTATAGATTTCTTCGGCATCATGCTCTACCCATCCTATCTGCGGTAGAATTGCTGATGTTCTATATTTACCCGATGCAACAATTCGCAATCTTCAGAGAACAGCATGGCTTTTGTTGCCGAAGTACTTTGATCTATGGTAATTATTCTGCTAATCATACTATTAGATTTAAAAAGGATATGTTTATTTTTTCACGAATTCAAGGGCAGTCTTGCAGATGCCCTCTTTATCCAATCCGTAATGGGCAAAGATTTCATGGGAGTTTCCATGAACCACGTTCTCATCGGGGATGCCGATAATGCGTACCGGAACCGGATTTTCAGAAAGCGTCTCAACTACAATAGCTCCCAAGCCGCCAAACCGGCTGTGTTCTTCTACGGTGATAATTCGTCCGGTTTCTTCCGCCGCTTTCCTGATGGCTTCCACATCAACAGGCTTGATGGAAGACATATCCAGCACACGTGCCTGAATGCCTTTCTCACGCAGCATCAAGCCGGCCTGATAAGCATGATAAACCGTTTCTCCGGCGGCAATGATAGTCAGATCCGTACCGTCCAGCAACGTATTGGCTTTTCCCAGAACAAATTCAAAATCATCATTCTCATACACATCGGGAACGGCAGCCTTCCTACACGCACATATACCGGTTCAGGGTAATCTACCAATAGTTTGACCAACTTGCGTGTCTGACGGGCATCACAAGGAAGAACGATATTCATTCCCGGAAAAGTTCTTAATACGGCAATATCATGCAGGCTATGATGAGTAGCCCCCAAAGCACCATAAGCAACTCCACCGCTTACTCCGAGTATCTTCACATTATTCTGACTATAAGCCAAATCGACCTTCACCTGCTCCAAGCTACGTGCCACGTAAAAGCAAGCCGGGCCACATACAAACACTTTTTTTCCGCTATGTGCCAAACCTGCTGATATTCCTACCGCATCCTGTTCGGCTATTCCACATTCTACAAACTGTGCAGGTAATTCTTTTGCAAAATCCCCCAAAGTAACAGATCCTCTGGCGTCTGTTGTAACCGCCACAATATCTTTATCCTGACGCGCCAACTCCAGCAACGTATCTGTAAGCTCTTTCTGCACGCTATCATATTATTTGTCCATTTGTTTTCTTTTTCTAGTTTTTCAATTCTTTCGGATACCTCGCGAACAGCCTCTTCATATTGTTCGGCTGTAGGCACGCCATGATGCCATTTTGCAATGCCTTCCATATAAGACACTCCTTTTCCTTTTGTAGTATGGGAGATAAGCAAATGAGGCTTTTTATTCGTATAATCAATAGAACGGAAAGTCCGGATGATATCTTCCATCTCATCTCCGTTCATTTCCAATACATCCCAACCGAAGGCAGTCCAGCGGTCGCGCATACTCTCCAATGACATGACCTCCTCGGTTGTACCGCTGATCTGCAAACGATTACGGTCAATAATGGCTACCAGATTATCCAATTTATACTGGTTTCCTGCCATAGCAGCTTCATATATAGAACCTTCCCCTTGCTCACCATCTCCCATCAATACATACGTTTTATAATCAGCTTTATCCATTTTGGCAGCCATCGCCATTCCGACACCTACAGACAAGCCATGCCCTAAAGCTCCTGTATTTACTTCAATACCCGGTACCTCTATAGTAGGATGGCCGGACAAGATAGATCCGAATTCTCCTAATGTGTCGGTTACCTCACGAGAGATGAAACCTTTTGCTTCCAGCGTAACATATAACGCTTCTACGCAATGCCCTTTGCTCATTACAAAACGATCTCTTTTCGTTTCCTTTGGTTTATCCGGCCAAACACGCATTATATCAAAATAAAGTGCTGTAAGCACGTTAAGACACGACAGATCACCTCCAATGTGTCCTGCTTTTGCTTTATACACAATCTCAACCAACCGTTTCCGATTCTTTTCCGATTGTAATTCTAACGTTTCAACTTGCATATTATTATCATTTACTTTCTTATCATTTCGCAAATAACGGAATTTAACTGGAAATATTCAATACAAAACGAAATAAAATGAAAATAAATTTGATTATATTAACAATAAACACCTATATAATCTATAAATCAGGACAATTAATTTATTCTGCTAACAAAGTTATATCTCTATATAAACAAGACTATCCGATTGTCTATTTTGTACCCAACAGAACTGTTATAAAAAAAAAGAAGCAAACAATAAGGAGAAATAAGGAAGTAAAATCAAAGTTGATAAAAAAGGTGATCAAGAATGTATTTTCCAACATTCTCAATCACCCATATTACCTTTGTTTCAGTAAGAATCAGATAACTTCGACCTCTAATTCTTTTAATCTTTCAAAATCCTCTTCGGTTATAGTACTATCTGTAATAATAGCATTTGCTAATGAAACCGAGCCTAAACTAGCAAAAGCACTGACACCTATTTTTGAACAATCAGCACCAGATACACTTACTGGCAGACTCTATCATAGCAGATTTCACGACCAAATCACTTAGACTAGGATAAGTCAGCTTCATATCCGAAGAAATACCGGCCGTAGCCAGAAACAATTTATTAGCGCGTATATCTTTAAATGAATCGGCCGCCATTTTTCCTGTCAAAGAAAGTGTAGGAGCCTTGAACTCACCTCCGGTAACAATCAGATTAATACCATGATTCTCACCTAAAATCAAAGCTATATTCAAAGCATTGGTAATGACTGTCAGGTCCTTATAATTCATTAAAAGCTTTGCGATCTCTGTAGTTGTAGAACCGGAATCAAGAATTATACTGTCCCCCTCCTGAATAAACTGAATAGCTTTCTGAGCGATTTCTTTCTTTTCCTCCAAATGAGTCTGATTGAACAATTGCCCGGTCTTGGCAAACGACCCTACTCCTTTCAGAAACGCACCTCCATGCTCTCTTTGGATATACCCATTTGTTCCAAGGCTTCCAAATCCTGACGGATCGTTACATCCGTCACATTGAAAATTTTACTAAGGTCCTGAACTTTTGCATGCCCGTCTTCACGAATCAGATGCAATATCTTTACTCTTCTTTGATTGAGTGCCATATTTATTAGATTTAGAGGTTATGTTTTTTACGATATTCCTGAATATCCTTAATGGAAACAATTTTCAAACCGAATTTTGCTGCAATCTCACCTAGTTGGGGAAGACGCGCCATTGTACCATCTTCATTCAAAATTTCAACAAGAGCTCCTCCGGGTTTCAAACCTGCCATTCTTGTCATATCCAGTGTGGCTTCGGTATGTCCATTACGCTCCAAGACCCCATTTTCCGCACCATATAGAGGGAAAACGTGTCCGGGACGAGCAAACTCGGAAGGATTCAGATTTCCTGCCACCAAAGCTTTTATTGTTGACGAACGGTCGAAAGCAGAAACTCCCGTAGTACAGCCATACCCTCTTAAATCTACCGACATAGTAAACGGTGTACCTAGCAATGAAGTGTTTTCTTCTGCCATCGGAGCCAGACAAAGTTCTTCACAACGTGAACGTGGCAGAGGAGCACATAACAACCCTCTGCCATGAGTAATCATAAAATTTACAATTTCAGGAGTAATCTTTTCTCCTGAAACGATAAAATCGCCTTCGTTTTCACGATCTTCGTCATCAACAACGATCAATACTTTGCCTTGGCGAATATCTTCCAATCCTTCTTCTACTGTATTTAACATTTTAGTGTATCTAGGGAGTTAATTATACCGCAAATTTAAGCTAAAACAAAAAGAATCGAAAACTATTAGCCTTTTTTATGATAAAAAAAATCAATCATCTCCCGTCAGAAGGCTTATCCCATCATTTCACTTCTGTTATTCTAAGAACAATATAAGGAGCATCCGGAATTCTTACTCCCCGATGATGTATATCAAAAACACGATAATCCAATTCCTCCGTTGTTTCAAATATCACAGGATATTCCGTGACAGTCATGGCCCACACATCAATAATCTCCACTTTAAACCGTTTATTCTTTTGCAATTTGTTATAATCCGCATTTTTTACCGGCAGATTAAAAGTCCAGAAACCTTTCACATCTTTTCCCATATTGACCAGATAATAATCTGGTCCAGCAGTAGAAGTAACCAAGTCACGACTGATATCTGCCATCTCCAACGGATGGGGAGCAGCTTCAATAATCGTTCTTAAAAATTTCACACGTTTCCAGCTTTCACCTTTTAAAGATCCCCCTTGCGCCCAAAAGATAGGTTCGTTCCCCTGCTGATAACATTCACCGTGAGTGACATAAATTCCACCCAACAAACCATTCAAAATAAAGCAAGTCATCTGCTGCGGACTTAACCTTCCCCAACGATAAGGTAGATTCCCTTCATACCCAACCTCATCACATATAACCGGTTTGCGATAAATTTTTCTTAAAGTAGCAGAAGCGGTAGAACTCAGTACCGGTGCCTCATCCTGTATGCTGACATGGGTAAATTCAGGCATCCAATAATCAAAATAAGTAGCCGTCGCTCCATGAATAGAACATAAATGGCGATAAGGATCATTCTCAACCACAGTTTTCGTCAACAGCTTCCAATCATCCACAGTTTTCGCTTTTACATAATCCCACTCGTTTGCCATAGACCACCATACATTTCTAAAAGAAGCCAAACGAGCAGTAATATATTTAATATAACGTACATTCACCTCATTCGACATAGCATCAAAGCCCCATCTTCCCTTATCATAAGGATGGAAAAGGATCAAATCCGCCTCAATCCCCAAACGGTTCAGTTGGTCTATCCGTTTCTCCAAATGCTGAAAAAAGCCGGGTCAAATCTGTCAAAGTCCCATTCTTTCCTTTCATTTCCTTCCTTATCTTTTATCGTCTTCCTTATTTCAAAAGGATAAAGCGCAGGCTCGTCTTTCACTAAAGAATAGTTTTTAGGAAACACACACATCCTTACCTTATTAAAACCGGCTTCACCAAACGATTTCAAAGTAGCCTCCTGAGTCGTTTCCTTCATATGTGTCCATGCATAGGCCGTCGTACCCATCGGATAATAACGGGTACCGTCCGCATATTTAAAATTATGTTCTCCGTCCACCAATACCATGCCATGATTATCTTTTCCGGCAGGTATCACTGTGAATGTACCTTTCCGACCATTCATAGCCCCTATACTGGAAGATGTAACATACCTCCATTCCCCGGCGACAGCAGGCATAAACCGTATCCTATAAGTATTCTCACCATCATAAAACCCTTCCACCGTTTTCTTTTCCTTTCCACAAAACGAAAGTAGCGGAAAGACGTGTATCAAAAGGATTCCCTTTGGTCACCTGTTTAAAACTCAACTCAAACCGGTCCCAACATTCCACTTTGTCTTGTGCATTTACTTTTACCACAAAACTTAACAGCGTCCAAACAGCTATTACATAAAATTTTGTACTCATCCTATCATGTTTTAAAAATTATACTCATAAAAGTTTTCCGGAACATTTTCATACTGTGTCAATGAGCACAAAGATAGATTTTACCCTTGAGAGCCAAAGGTAAAATCTTACGTCAATAAGGTATTTTCTTGCTATTTACCTTCATAAACAGCACAAAACGGAACTTAGTTATTATTTTTATACTCAGTCAAAGTCTGATTAAATGCTTTTTTAAACGCCTTGCCAAAGTAACCGGGATCAGAGAAGCCGACGGCAAAAGCGACCTCAGAGAAAGACATACCACTTTGTATAAAACTTTTCGCTTTATTCAACCTATAATTCTTTATATATTCTATCGGAGAAATCCCCATGATACCATTCACTTTCCGATTGAATACAGAGCGGCTCATATTCATGAACTCTGCCAGATCATTCACCCGCAGCCCCGGATTACTGTAATTCTCTTCCATAAATCCTACCAGCTTCTGCATAAACAACTCGTCCAAAGGAACAATTTGCGACACAGGATAAGCGACGGCTTCTAAAGGTTCTTTCTTCGGTTGAGCACCATACTTTGACAAAAAAGCCGACTGAAGCACTTTTCTTTGCCTGATCAAGTTCTCAATTCTCGATTTTAAATAATCGCTGCTGAAAGGTTTAGGTATATAATCATCAATCCCTAATTGTAAACATTGAATACGATCCTCAACAGACGATTTTGCAGAAGGATAATAAGAGGGATATCACAGGTATTGACATTCTCCTTGATGTGCCTTATCAATTCAATACCATCCATACGCGGCATCATAATATCCGTAATAATAAAATCCGGAATTTCCTCTTCTATCTTTTCCAATGCCATCACCCCGTCGGCAACTCCAACAACACGGTAAGTGCCCGACAATATTTCACATATAAATTGACGCAACTCCGCATTATCCTCCACTACCATCACTTTTACTAAAGTTTCTTTTGTTGCCGGAGCATGTCCGGCAAAGATATTTTATCATTTTGTTCCGGTTCCGCCAAGACCGTTTCCTGTTCTTCCGAAGTGTCGTTCAATATATATTCAACATTTTTATCCTGAGCATATATTTCTTTTCCTTTATGCAAAACCAGTTTGAATACACTTCCTTTCTTTACTTCACTTTCGACCTGAATTTCCCCATGCAGCATTTTAACCAACTCATTCACCAGCGAAAGCCCTATACCCGATGAAGGCTGCATGTCATTTTCCTTGGACACTGTAGTGAAACGTTCAAATATGGATGGCACTTTATCTTTAGAGATGCCAATACCTTCATCTTTTACAGCAATCGAAACAAACTGTCCGCTTTCCATCACAATCAAGGTAATCGACTTGTTATCAGGTGTATACTTAAAGGCATTGGAAAGCAAGTTAAAGATAATTTTCTCGAACTTATCACTATCTATCCACAAAAAAACAGAAGGCAACGTTGTCTGAAGAGAAAAATTTATATTTTTTTCTGTTGCCAACAACCGGAAATTATCCATTATATTATGAAGCATGATAATGATATCCCGGTATTCAATAGTCAAGCCCATTTTTTTATTCTGTATCTTTCTGAAATCCAATACTTGATTAATGAGCAATAACATACGATTGATATTTTTCTGAACCAATTGAAGATGATGCCGGGTCCGGGAAGTCAAAGGCTCCTGGGACAACACTTCGGATACCGGACCGGATATAAGGGTTAAAGGAGTACGTAGTTCATGTGAGATATCAATAAAAGAACGTACTTTTATTTCCGCCAATCTTTGTTCCATATTTACCTTATGCTTCAAATAGTAAATATAGAAAAAAAATATATCCGATAGCTAAAGATATCACCAAGACAACAACTAGATAAAAAGCCTTAGCCCAACCGGTTTCCCAAAAGGTGGGTAATACCTGTAAAGTAACCGTTTTCACAGTGTTCATCCAAATACCATCCCATTGGTCGCCTTTATCTGAAATTGATATTTTCCTGCCGGAAGACTTACAAAACTAACCGAGTTCTTCTTACCTATATAATACCATTGATTATCATCCAACTTATAAGCATACTCGATATCCAAGGAATTAGTATAATCCAACGCAGCAAATGAGATGGTAAAATTCCTCCGCCGGGTAGGGATCTCTAAATAATCCGCATCACTCAATACATGAGACAAATTATCCTCCGAATATTTTATACCTGTCACTACAATAGGAGCTTCATAAGTCTGCTTAACGATACTATCCGGAGAAAAGACAAGCATACCGCCTTCTGTACCCATTAAGATATCCCCTTGCCTGTCTGTAACCGGAAGACATTCACTATAATTAAAAGAGCGATTGAAAAAAGTTTCTCCAAAAGACTCAAAAGTCTGATCGTGCACATCAAACAGAGTGATATCCGTTTCCGAGCCGATCCATATATTATGATTTTTATCTTCAATCAAGCTCTAGCCAACGGAGATGTCTCTTTGCCGAACGACCGGAACCGAAGTTCATCAGATAATAAATTTGACGAAACCAACTTACAAAGGCCACCTCCATAACAATAACAATAGATAGTTTCATCCGTCGCTCGTAAAACAGACATCACATCAGCACTACACAATCCGTCAGCCACCTGCGGACGAGGAAGGTTAAGATAAAAACGAATATTCGTAATCCGAAAAATCAGAAGAAAAAGTGATCAAACCTTCTATAGTAACCCACCAGCATAGTATGACCGGGTCCCTCCACCATACAACGAATACTGTTGGTACGATTAATAGGAAAACCGGACAATTTATTCTCCGCATGAATAAAACGTATCGCCCCATCTTCCTTTTCCTCAACCAAATTCAATCCGCCACCGTAAGTACCAATCCAAATACGTCCGTTATGATCCTCATCAATGCATGATATTTTATTGTCACTGATGGAATAAGGATCCGACGGATTATTCATATAATGATATACCTCATAATGATAAGGACGATTCCGAGGAACAAGTCTGAACAATCCGTTTTCCTTACTGCCAAGCCATATTGTCTGCGCCTGATCCTTCAGCATGACATAGATTCCACCTTCTGCAAAAACTGTTTCCGTTTGAGCCAGTTCCCCATCAGGCGACAAATAACCCAACAAGTTTTTCTGTGAATCCATAATACGTATAATCCCTTTCTTTGTTGCAATCCATAAATGTTCGTCGCTATCAAACAGAAATGATTTTGTATCAAAATAATTGTCCAACTCCCTATAAGTATAGGGACTGGGCGGAAAGAACATTTTTATAAATGAGCGCTGGGATTTGATCCACAAATTATTTTGTTTGTCAACATAAGTTGTTTTAATAATAGGAGAATAAGGTATATGATTCCTTCCCGGTGTAAAATAGACTTTTAGCTCCCGGCTCTTTTCGTCATAATAACTGAATATACCTTTATAAGGAATAGTCCAAACCACTCCGTTAGGATCTTCATAAATAAAGAGTTCATTTTCCGGAGAAGAAGCCATGTATCCGGAAGGAGTATTCAAATATTGTTTCACTCCGGTTTCCGGATCAAGCCGATAATTCCCGGCAATCCGGTAAATATCCATAGAAATCCTTTAGAATCCTGATAGACTTTTCTCACAGCCGCATCATCACGCCCCGGAAGAGAGAAATCATATTTCTCCATCGCCAGTTCAGGGAAACGGCATAGGTACAAACCTTTATCAGACAAAACAGCCAGCTGATTATCTTTCAACACTTTAATTCCGTTTATATGCTGAATCTTCTCTTGAAAAGGAACGATGTTGAATTGCATGGTATTTACATCATAATAGGCTAGCCTGCCATTCTGTGATGCAAGAAAAACAAGATTATCCATTGTTTCGAACATAGAAAAGGGATATGAACTAATGGTCCGCTTGCCAAATATGCTAACTCCCTTGTCACTAAATACCCATTCCTCTCCCTGTTTATCTTCAAAGACCCTACTGACTTTCCCCAGTTCCACATCATCAATAGCTGTAATATACTGAATCCCTGAAGAAACAGTACACTCTTTATCTGAAATTCTGAAACATCCTCCATTATTTAAAGTAACCCAAGTAATCCCTTTGGATAAAGGATACAAATTTTCTATTTGCAACGGAGTATTAAAATGTTGTTCATACTGTTTCAGAACATTGATCAGCTTATTTTCACGAATATCATATAAATACAGGCTATGACGATCGTATGCAATCATCCATAAATTGCCGTCGGCCGTATTCTCCAGCCGCTGCATGTGCTGGTTCAAAAGAGAATCAAACTGAAAAGTTTCGAAATCGCGTCCATCAAACCGGCTTACCCCATTCCAAGTACTGACCCATATAAAACCATTATGACTTTGAAGAATCTGCGCCGGATTACTTTGAATCAATCCGTCTCTCACTGTATATTGGCGTGCAACACAAATAGGCTGTGCTTTGACAAAACCCCAATGAAGAAGTAAAAACAAAGTACACCATATATATTTTAACTTTATTGTGTTTCTCATCATCAAATTATTCTAAATGACCAAGTATTTGATGGCTCCCAAATGTTTTTTCATAGGTATTATCTCATTTTGCTGACAGGGCAAAAATACAAATTAAAACGAAAAGAAAAAGAGATTAAAACAAAAATTATTTCGAAACTAATCAAAATATAACTAGAAAAGGCTGCCCGCAAGCAGCCTTCTATAATAAAAATATATTTCCCTTATAAGTCTTAGTCACGACGTCCCATATAAATCATTATATAGTAAATCAGTGTAGCCAACGAACTAAGTGCCGCAACCACATACGTATAAAGCAGCTGAACGCAGCGCATCCTCTGCCGCATGATGGTTATATGAATTTGTAATTCCGGCCTTGCTCAACCATACCAACGCACGCTGCTGGCATTGATCTCAACAGGCAACGTAATAAAGCTGAAAAGAGTAGTCATGGCAAAAAGACAAATTCCTGCCAACAATAACTGCGGGAAAGTATTCACCATCAAAATACCTGCCAGTAACACCCAAGTCATAATAGAAGATGAGAACTGCACCACAGGCACCAAAGCCGAGCGCATCTTTAGCGGAGCGTATGCACGCGCATGTTGCACGGCGTGTCCGCATTCATGGGCGGCAACTGCCGCAGCAGCCACACTGTTGCTTCCATATACCCCTTCACTAAGGTTCACCGTTTTGTTTGCCGGATTATAATGATCGGTCAGCATACCCGGAGTGCTGGTTACACGCACGTCATAGATACCGTTATCATGCAACTTTTTTCAGCCACATCCTTTCCTGTCATACCGCTGGCCAAAGGCATCTTCGAGTATTTCTTAAACTTGCTTTGCAGACTATTCTGTACAATATAGCTGATTACCGCGATTCCAATAAATAAGATCCAATACATTGACATAGTTTTGTTCTTTATAATTCTGTTGTTAAATATACACGTTATTATGTACAAATAGTTTGCCAGCATCCCCCTTTTAAATAGAATTAAGAATTCCTGCCATCACACGCCTCCGAATTCACATCCGTCAATTTCAATTAAAAAATGATATTATGAAAAAAAAAGAGTGGATTATTGACTTTTGATTTATACATTTGAGGCAAAATTAAGAAATATGGAACATGAAATAGGAAATATATCCATAGCCCGTATCCGACAGATGAATCCCAGTCTAAAAGGGATTAACAATGATTTCGTAATGGATAGAAGCGAACATTACATCCCCGAGAATATGAACCCCATCTTTAAATACCCATTACGGCTGGATGGAATCATTATCTCTATCCGTGAAAAAGGCTCTGCCAAAGTCAATATCAATTTACGGGAATACGACATTGAGCAAAACGATCTGATTATTTGCGCTCCCGGCGATATTCTACAGTCCATGTTATCACCGGGCATTCATTTGTCACAAATGTTTTTAATATCATCTGATTTCTTAAAAGAGATGTATATCAACCTGAACAGTTTCATGCCATTTTTCATCTCATTGAAAGAGAATCCCAAATTTCATTTGATGGAAGAAGAGGTAACAGGAACTGAAATCATTCTATGAACTGATAGAAGAAACCGTAAGCCGGAACGATAACTTCAGGACAGAAATCGTACGCAGACTAATGGGGGCCTATTTATATAAGATAGGTTCCATCCTTCATAGAAAACAACCGGAATTCCTTTCCGAGAATCCGAAATCACTGAAAAGGGAAGAGGTATTGTTCAACCAGTTCATCAACTTGCTGACCGAACATCACCGTAAAGAAAGACGCGTAGATTTTTATGCGGAGCAATTATTCCTGAGTCCCAAACATTTCTCCACCGTAGTAAAGAAAGTGAGACGGAAAAACTGCCGGAGAGTGGATTGACGAATATGTGATACTGGAAGCCAAAGCACTGTTGAAATACTCCGTCATGTCTATTCAGGAAGTAGCTTATTTTATGAACTTCCCGAACCCTCCTTTTTGGCAATACTTAGCACCATACCGGGTTATCTCCCAGCGAATACAAGATGCAATAATGAAAACAGAAGATAAAAAATAGTAATCCAACGGGGGCTGTCCGAAAAAAAACGGACAGCCCCCGAAAGTAAATTATATAAGTGTGACTACACTACCTCTCATCTTAAAATAATTTTGCAGGATATTCACCGGCATCCACCAATGCCTGTATCTTGTCAACCACACTCTGACGGTCTTCAGGATAAGTTACTCCAAACCATTTGCTGGTAGTATCCAATACCTCAACGGTAGCAGTACCGTCATTAATCAGCTTGTCCACCATCAGCGGAATAAAGAATTCGCTCTTCAAGTTTTCCATATTTTTAGGATCGCTCAAGAATGCTTTAAAGAATTCCTTGCTGTAAGCAAAGTAATCAGGAGTAAAGCCCCAGAAGTTCATGCTCACCGGAGTTGTGTCAGGGGTAGCTGTCCATTCGCCATTGTCGTCAATATACTTCACTTCTCCGTCTATGCGCTGAATTTTGGTACGTTCTACCACGGAAGTCAACAAATGATCCGCATTGGTTCCACAGATGCCGCGGGATACCGTTCCACTCTCGCTCAATGTATTTCCTACACGGAAGCCCACCATAGCATACGTGTTTTTAGCACCTTCGGGCAATGCAGAAAGGAACTTGCCCATTACCTGGAACGAGTCACGGCCATAGAAGTCATCGCAATTGATCACCGCAAACGGTTCCTGTATCACATCAGCTCCCATCATGACAGCATGGTTAGTTCCCCAAGGTTTTGTACGCTCCGCAGGACAAGTAAAACCCTCCGGCAGATTGTCTAAAGCCTGGAATACCAGTTCGCAAGGAATATGACCTTCATATTTAGAATAATCTTTTCACGAAAATCTTGTTCAAAATCTTTACGGATAACAAAGACCAGTTTTCCAAAGCCGGCGTTGATAGCGTCATAAATAGAATAATCCATAATAGTTTCGCCGTTAGGACCCAGACCATCCAATTGCTTCAATCCTCCGTAACGGCTGCCCATACCAGCCGCCAATAAAAATAAAGTTGGTTTCATAGTTTATTTATTTAAAATTGAATATTTGATGGTACAAAGCTACAAAATAATACGGAGGAAAAAAGCTACATTCCATTCAAATTCGAGCATAAATCAATCATTTCCCTCCTTTTGACGCAAATCAAGCCCTATTTCTAGAAGGATAGCCGATGGCAAAGTGCAATCCCAGTCCATCCTTAAACTTAGGAATATTATAATATCCTTTCTTGCCGGTATCATACGGATCATGAAGAGCAATACCCAGATCCAGGCGGATTACCAGGAAAGTAAGGTCATAACGCAATCCCACCCCAGTACCCAAAGCTATACTTTTAGCAAAATTACGAAGAGTAAGCAAACCGCCGGGACGTATATTCTCACCTTCCTCATTCTTTTGTTCACGCAGCAGCCACACATTTCCCGCGTCCAGAAAAGCTGCCCCGTACAAATCACCCAGGATAGGGAAACGGTATTCCACATTCGCTTCCAGCTTCACATCTCCGGTTTCATCCAGATAACCATACTGTTTATCTTCGGGACGATAAGAACCGGGGCCGATAGAGCGCACTGTAAACGCACGGATACTGTTAGCTCCCCCAATATAGAACTGCTCGCTGTAAGGCGCTACAGTCTGGTTCCCATATGCATACAAAATTCCCCCCATCAAACGAGTGGCTATATGCTGTTTCTCTCCGACTTTAAACAAACAACGCACTTCGGATGTCATTTTCAGGAATTGCGCATAAGGACTGTTTAATAACTTCTTATCTGTTTCCTTGAATCCCTTCCCAAAAGCAGCATACACCAACGAAGTCAGATTACCTGCCGAAGTAAAGGAAGTTTCCCACCATAAATTATTGCGTTTCTTCAACGGGGCGTTATCATACGTAAACGTATAACTCATAGCTGGGATAAACTGATTTCCCAAACTGATTTTCAAGCTCCGGTTCTTGTCCACTATCGTATCAAAACGTGTAGTAGTATGCTGCAACGTATTAAATGCCAGTCTGAAAGGAGTCACAGTATGTTTCCATACTCGCGAAGGCTGGAAATCGTATGACACCGTTCCACCGAAAGAAAGCATTTTAAAGAAGCGGGCACGGTTCAACTGACTGGCATACAACTTGAATGAGGTATGCTGCGGAAATCGCGAGCTCATCATTTTTTTACTCATCCACGGCAACACCAAGCGAGGATACTCCAATGAAAAAGAAGTCCCCAACTCGTATGAGTCAATTTAGAACTGTTCCCGTCCGCCGTAGAATTGGTCTGCCATTCGTATGACCCTTTCAACTGGAAAGAAAGCGTGGCAGCTGTACGCATGAAATTCTTCCGCGAGAGGCTGAAAATCGCTCCGGGACCAGTCTGATCCGTACTTTTGGTAGTCACATTGAATTCCAGTTCTCCGTCATACGGCAAATCGAATGTAGCATTCATCCGCACATTCAGCGTATCACACCCCGGCAATGTATCTTGCGGGGCATAGCGGAACTCGGCAAATTTGAAAATGCCCAAACGCGCCAAGCTTCCTGCGTGAAATTCTGACGGGCCTGAGAATAAAGCTGCCCTTTCTGGTAAAAGAAGCGCTTAGCCAATACTCCGGGGCGGATACCGGGTTTCTTACCGCTATAGTGTAAAGTCATTCCCGGAAAGACGATGGAATCAGTAGGTTCCTCTCCTTTATATCCGGTAAGATAAACAGAAGTATTCCCTATATAATAAGGTCTTTTCGCATCGGCAGGCACTCCAGCTTTCGGAACAACCTGCAAACTGACCATTCCCGGTTTGCGCAAGGTATCCGCACGGAAAGTAATGAATTCGGGACGGAAATAATAATAACCATTGTTACGGAAAAGGGTACTCAGCCGCTGGCGCTCCTCCTCCAGTTTCAACACACTGAAATTATCTCCTTTATGCAATACCCTCTGGTCATAAGCAGCCCTGATCAGACTATCGGCGCGAGGAGGATATTTCAGATACATGACAGAGTCCAGATAATAAGGGTTCGCCATATCAATCTTATAACTTAACTTGGCTTTCCGAGGATTCTTCAACGAGTCTACAGAATAAGTCACAGCACCATTGAAAAAGCCATAATCATGCAACAGATTGGTGGCCACCTTCACACGGGTTTCCGGATTCACCGTAGACAAATACACCGGAGTAGACCCCAGCTTGTTGAAGATCCAATGCCCCACCCCCTTTTTATCCTGGTATTTCACAAAATCATTGTATATCCACAAACCGAAAGGAATGGGAAAACGCAAGGAGTTGCTTCCCAAAATGGCATTATTGGGAGGATAAGACAAAGCAGCCTCCACCTCTTCCAAGGTCTGGACACCGGCAGGGGTCTTGTCTTCATTCAGAATCTCCATATTTTTCACACCGACATATAGCGTTTCGTCTTCCGGCAAATTCCTGGTAGTAGAGCAGGAAACTGTCATCAGCAACAATACCGATAATAGAAACAGGTTTATGTTATGTTTTCTCTCCATATCTCCAACAATCATTTTTTCTTCTTAGACTTGAAAATAAACAGTTCGCCCAGGTGACTCATCTTCTTGCGAAGCACAATACCCACACCGGTTTCTATGATCTCACCTTCCAGCACACTCTCATAGTTCTTGTCGTGGAAGAGCTTGACATACCGGGTACCGCTGTTGTCCAAGCGGTATTCTATGGATACATTATCAATAAAGGTTTCATCCTGCTGTACCGTACTTCCGGTAGACACTTTACCGCCTACCACTATACGGAAGCGGTTATTCCAGAAACGTTTGGCGAACTGGAAATTATAATCCGTGCGTTTCCCGCCGCTATCGGCGTCATCCACCGTTTCCATGCCCACATTGATATCAAGTGCTTTCCCGGCAATATTCGAGATTTCGCTCTGCAGGAATGAGTTCAAGGCATATTCACATTAAATCCTCCCGTAGAGTTTCCTTCAGCCATATACATTCCGGTCACCAGCATGGTGACAGCCAGTTTTCCCCGTTCCTCCACCGACATGGCATTCAGCTGGTCTTGCACAGACGCATCCTCGGGAGCCGAAAGGGTAAACGCCAGCCCCAGATTCTCCAGACTCTGGCTCAAAGCGATCCCTACATCAAACCCGACGATTACGCGAAGTCTTTCCATCCTCGCCCACCGAAGCACGGACCCTTTCGGTCGCGGTAATGTTCAGTTGCGGATTCATGATATTTCCTGTCCACTCCACATAACTGCCATTTTGAATATTAAAAGTCTTCAGCGGAATAATCGGAATCTGGTATTTCATCTCCCCGCTCATCAAGGAATAACGCCCGGTCAGCAACATATCCCCCTGAGGAGTGTACTGGAATGACAAGTCTCCGCCTCCTTCCAGCAACATATAGTTGGAGCCGTCCGGCACCAGATCCACACGTGCCTGCACCGCCTGGTCTATATGCATAGTCATGGCCACATCCATCCCTCCCAAAGAGATTTGCTGGACAGAGGACTCCTCTACCGAAGTTGTGTCGTTGAAATTGACAAAAGTTACCATATCCCCCAAACGGTCGTTCACCGTCAAGGGAGAGTCTTTCAGGACATAGGTCACATTGGTCTTCCCCAATATGTTCATGTTCCCCCGCATCACCAGTTCCTCCACAGGACCGCGCAGCGTTGCGTTAAAATCCACATACATCTTGCCGTAAACCATAGCCCGCTTGGTACGGGGAGCATTCAGCAACTCATAATTCTCGGCATGCATTTTAAGGTTCACCGCCGTCCGTTCCAAATCCGAGAAGTCCACCTCGCCGTTAATGGTAAAAGGAGTCTTGCCTTTGGTGAATATATCGAACTCCTTGAACATCATCTTACTGTTCACCACCTGCACCGGTTCATTATCAAAACGGAACATGGCAGACATCTCCGGCATGAAGAAAGTCACGGAATCCAATGCCAGTTCCCCATTCAGCAAGGGTTTGGCCGGATCACCTTTCATGGACAATGTTCCATCAATATCCCCGTCCAGTTCCACCATGCGGTCGGGCACAAACGGATTGGCGACATTCAGCGGAAAATGTTCGAAGGCTATATCCGCGCTCAGGCTTCCCGTTCCTTCCTCCGCGGGCAGATAGATACCTCCCAAATGAGCTATCTCCTCACCATCATGGCGTATATAGGCATCCAGATGATGATCCTTTGCCTCACCGGGCAGATACACACCACCCAGTTCCCAATTTCCCAACGCACTGCCTTCATATTTGAATTCATCTATACGCAAATCACTGCTCACCATCATATACGGACCGGAATCTATATAATGCGCTTCTGCTCCGATCCATCCTTCCATATCAGGCATATAGGGAAGGATACGCCGGAATTCTTTCAGATTGATGCGTGAAAGCTCCACCGTCATATCCTGTTTGGCTATGGTATCTTCCCGATTGGTATAGAAACTGAGTCCGGTCCCCTGCTCGTCATGCAAATCCAGATTTGCATGAATCCGCCCGTTGTCAGCCAGATAAATATAGTTATTTTTATTCACGGTAAAAGGACGGTATACCAACGTGGGATGCTCCGGAAAAACCTTCATGCGTATGCCGTGGCGGCGCAGGTCGGCCATCACTCCCATATATACTCCCTGTTCTTTACGGGCATTCAGGTATTGAACCAACAACTGGGCGCTGTTGTTTCCCACATTTCCCTCCAGCGTCACATCAAACGCCTCCTGTCCCGGTTTGGGTCCGTTCACCACTCCGCTCAACATATTTATGCCATTCAGGTCCTGCTGTACATCCAGATAAATGGTATCCAAAGTCAGGCTGTCTGTACGCAATCCATATAAATAAGCCTCCCCGTTCAATCCCTCTGCCGGAGATGAATCCACATCCATAAACAGACGAGTGTATGACAACCCCATCATAGAAAGGTAATTGGCTATCGGATTATCGGGACCTGAAGATATCCTCAGGCAAAGCCCCGGAAGGAATTCCCGAAGTTCTTCCTGCTCAATATGTTTACTATTCCATTGTTCCGTCAGTTTCTTCATCAGCATCTCCGCCCTGCCGGAAATAGATTCAATGTGCCCTGCTCCTTCCAGGCTCAGATCAAGGTCACCTGCACGTAAATAAGCAGAAGTAGAATCTCTGGAAGTGCTGAATCCGACAAACAGGTCCTTGGAATGGGAAGTACGTTTGGCAGTGACAATCGTGGCATTTGTCATCTCGGCCTCTACGGCATACCTTTTTCTGAGATCACTGCTGAAGCGGACACCAAGTGCTGGGAGGTCTGAAAACGGGTATCCATCAGATGAAGCGCCTGCCAATCCAAATGAGCCACATCCATTTTCAAGTCGCCCGAAACATCATGAGGTTTCAAGATACCATCCAAATGCGCCTTAATATCCATGGTCCAGTTTTTCACTGCCAGTGAAGCATGCACCTTCGATTTCTCCAGTCCGGCAGCCAATGAAATTCCTGTCAAATGATAACTGCCATAATGGAAACGGTCTATGCCGCCCTCCGCATTGAAATAAGTACGGGGAGAGAAAAAGTCAAAACCTTCCCCCTCCACTTTCAGACGGGTGGACAAGGTGTACAAAGAATCGGCAGGCATAAACTGGTGCAGGTCAAAATGATTGACAGCCAAGTCTGCCTCATACCTGTCACGCGACAAGTCGTATTTGGCAAACAGACGGGCTGCCCGTTCCATCTTGAAATCATCCGCTACGGAGATGCTGTCATTATAAACCGTTATAGGAATAGTATCGGCCGCAACCACCGCCTGGGCTTCGGGCTGCATCAGCAGCAGGTCCGTGCCCATTTTAGTGCCCGCCATCGTAAATTTGCCTTCCAAGCGCGTTCCGTATGGAATTTCTATTCCTTCAGCCAACGTGGAAACAAACTTCAAATCCTTGGTTTCAGCTTCCAAAGTGATATCCCCCCCGCGCAGCAGACTGTCTGTCAGATGGGTTAGTTCCCCCGGGCGAACAATCCCAATGCACCGGGCAGCTCGGCAGTCAGCGTATCAGTTTCAGCTTGTTCAAATCACCGTCGATCCCTGTACGGATGCGCAAGGGTTCGGAAGGATACTGCCGGATAAACTTTTCATCCATACTTCCCATGAATCTCACCACATCCGGCTTTCCTATATCAGCCATCAGCCGTGCGGACACCAAGCCTTCATCCTTAAAATCCAAGGCATTCCAATCCATCGCAGCGTTCAGTTCCAGATAAGAATCCCGGGTTTCCAGTTTCAATGAAGGCACACGCAGCACCTTGTCATTGGAAACCATCCGCCCTGTGGCAGAAACGATTTCCACTCCCGAACGCTCTTTCAGCACAAACTGGCTGATTATGGCTTTCATATTCCTACCTCCGTAGTATAGGGAGTCCAGTTTCACACCGATATCCGTCAGTGCAATATGGGACGGGTCCAGTCCGGAGGGCAGGCTGTCGGCAGCCAGCGGCTTCCCGCTGTCGTAGCGCACACGTCCGTTCTTTATCCGGAACGTTTGCAGCGAATAGGCCGATTTATGCAAGTCTATCAGCCCGTCGCGCAGTATGGCATTATCCAGCGAAGCCGCCAATGACAGGCTGTCCAAAGGCATATCCAGCGCAAAGGACACATTCTGCAAATCAATATCCTGCAATATTATTTTCCAATAAGTGGTGTCGCTTGCAGCCGTATCGGCCGCAGCAGTGTCATTCAGGCAGAGAGATAAATCCGTATCTTTCAACAAGACTTTGTTAACGATGGCAGTTTCGGGGTCCAGTGCCACTCCATGACTGGAAATGAACAATTCCCCCAAAGTACCGTTCAACTTCATGCCATGTATCAAGTCATTAGAATTCACTGTGGCTCCTTGCAGGGATATGCCATCCACTTCCACCTGCTTTTTCAGCAGTGGCAGCAACTGCACATTCACTTGCAGGCGGCGTACACTGAGCAACGTATCATTATGCGGGGAAGCAGCATCTACATTGGTCACCACCAGATTCAACGGAAAAGACAAAGAGATACGTCCCACGGAGATATTCATACCAGTAGCTTCCGAGGCATATACAGCAGCTTTGTCCACCAGAAAATTCTGAATAGGTGGCAAATAAATCAATATACATAAAATGATGAACAGAATGAACGGAGATGCTATCGTCCACAATGTCCAACGAACATATTTTTTCTTCATCGAGTGTCTGTACAAGTATTCCTGCAAATTTAAACAATTTTATCGGCATAATGGTTGAAAGAACGCAGCTTTTATCTTTTGTTTCCCATAATTTATTAAAAAAGAACTTACGGACTACCTGTTGCCACTAGGAAAGATCTATAATCTTACCCCCGCAAAATTTAAATCTTTCAGCTCTCCCGTCTGTTCCCATAATATGAACAATACGGACAAGCCGACAGATTTCCAAGAAGACGGAAGCTACTTCCAACGTAGACGCAGTTCCTTTTTCTCACACACGTGCGCGCATATTATGATATGGTATAAATCCGGCATCCTTCATCAAAGACTTCCCTCTGAAACGATGGATGCCATACTACTATTCAATGCAAATTTCAATACTTATGCAAACCATGTTATTCAGAAACTTTTTTAATTTTCTTTTTTCAAGTCTTATCATCTTCCGGTTTTGCCGCCAGTCTTTTTATCTATTTTCTTTCGTCTTTTCTCTTTCCGGTGCTTCTCTTCCCCTCACTCTGCCCCATTTACTTTTCTTCTCTACAAATTATAAGAACACGCACGTTTGTGAGGAAAAAAGACCTGGATCTGCCGCGTCTACGTCTGAAGTATTCCTCCGCTCTCTCCCTTTTTTATCCTTCCTTTCTTCGCTTTTCCGCTCTTACTCTCAATTTTATTTCCTATCTTTGTCCGATAAATAAAAAATAGCTCATGACTTCAAACAAAATTTTACTAATATGCCTGCCTTCATTGCATTGACTGCATGCAACGCCGGCTCGAAAAGACAAACAAATCATCATATGGAAAATGAAAAGCGTACCTTGGTAAAACTGGAAACCACCATGGGAAATATCACAGTGGCCCTGTATAATGAAACGCCGAAACATCGTGATAACTTTATCAAACTGGTAAAAGAAGGAGTATATGACAGTACATTGTTCCACCGGGTTATCAAACAATTCATGATCCAAGCTGGCGATCCGGACAGCAAAAACGCATCGGATACTGCCATGCTGGGCAGCGGTGATGTGGGTTACACCATTCCCGCTGAGTTCAATCCGAAATTCTTCCACAAGAAGGAGTATTGGCGGCAGCACGCCAGGGTGATGATGTGAACCCCGAAAAGGCTTCATCGGGTTGCCAGTTCTATATTGTTACCGGACGCAAGTTCACCGAACCGCAATTGCTGGGCATGGAGAACAAAATAAACGAACAGCGTGAAGAGGCTCTGTTCGACAGTCTGGCACGCCAGCACATGAAGGAAATATACAAGATGCGCAAGGCAGGAGACAATGCCGGGTTACTGGAATTACAGGACACCTTGGAAGCCCAAGCCCGTGAGCTGGCGGACAAAGAAGAGAAATTCCGCTTCACCCCCGAACAGATCAAAGCATACAGCACCATAGGCGGCGCTCCCCACCTGGACGGTTCTTATACCGTATTCGGTGAAGTAACCGAAGGTATGGAAGTAGTGGACAATATTGAAATAGCAAAAACGAACCGCGCAGACCGCCCTATAGAGAATATCCGGATTCTCAAGGCAAGTATTCAGTAATTTGCAACTCAGATGATTAACATTAACCGATACACCTTGTCCAACGGGCTGCGTGTGATACACAATGAGGACAATACGACTCAGATGGTGGCATTGAACCTACTGTACGATGTGGGCGCACGCGATGAAGATCCTGATCATACCGGATTCGCCCATCTGTTTGAGCACCTGATGTTCGGAGGTTCCGTCCATGTGCCCGACTATGACACTCCGGTACAAAATGCCGGAGGCGAAAAACAACGCATGGACAAATAATGACATAACCAATTATTACATCACCCTCCCTCGTCAGAATGTGGAAACCGGATTCTGGTTGGAGAGTGACCGTATGTTGTCCCTCGACTTTAACCCGCGCAGTCTGGAAGTGCAACGGCAAGTGGTAATCGAAGAGTTCAAACAGCGGAACCTGAACCAGCCATACGGAGACGCCTCACATCTGCTACGCGCCCTAGCTATAAGGTGCATCCGTACCAGTGGCCTACCATCGGCAAAGAAATCAGCCACATAGCCAATGCCACCCTTGAAGAGGTGAAAGCCTTTTTCTTTAAATATTATGCACCGGACAACGCCATTCTGGCTGTAACGGGACATATTACTTTTGAAGAGACAGTGACATTGGCTGAAAAGTGGTTCGGCCCTATCCCGCGCCGCAACGTAGCCCCCCGCTCACTGCCGGCAGAACCCCGGCAAACGGAGGAACGCCGACTGACAGTAGAGCGGAACGTGCCTGTAGACGCGCTCTTTATGGCATTCCATATCTGTGAACGACGCCATCCCGACTACTATGCTTTTGATATGCTAAGCGACTTGCTGAGCAGCGGACGTTCCTGCCGTCTGGTGCAGCATCTGGTACAAGAGAAACAGGTATTCAACAGTATCGACGCCTATATATCGGGCAGCATTGACGAGGGATTGTTCCATATCACCGGCAAACCCGCCCCAGGCGTCACGCTGGAAGCTGCCGAAGCTGCCGTATGGCAGGAACTGAAGGCATTGACGGAAGAAAGTGTGGATGAAGACGAGCTGGAAAAAGTAAAGAACCGCTATGAAAGCGAACAGATATTCAATAACCTGAATTACCTGAATGTGGCTACCAATCTGGCTTATTTTGAACTGACCGGCAAAGCGGAAGATATTAACAATGAAGTAAACAAATATCGCTCGGTCACTGCCGGCCAGATAAAAGAAGCTGCACAAAAAACATTTGTGCGAGAAAATTGTTCCACACTCTACTATAAAAGTAATTTGCCGACCTGATAATATGCTAATTTTGCAAACTGGCTGCGCCATGCGGAACATCAGCACAGCCCAGTTGGCAAATTAGCATATTGGCACATTAGCAATTTATTAACCATGCAACATTACAAAGCACTTTTCACTTTAGGTATCCCTATCGTTATCGGCCAGATAGGTGTCATCATTTTGGGTTTTGCCGATACATTGATGATAGGCCATCACAGCACGAATGAATTAGCCGCCGCCAGTTTTGTCAACAATATGTTTACTTTGGCCATTATTTTCGCTACCGGATTCTCATACGGGCTGACTCCTATCGTAGGGATCTGTTCGGACGGGGAGAAACCCATGTAGTGGGACGAATGCTGAAGAACAGCCTGTTTGCCAACACACTGCTGGCCGTATTGCTCACACTCATCATGTGGATACTTTATCTGAATATCCACCGACTGGGCAACCCGAAGAACTGCTGCCTTTAATGCGTCCCTACTTCATCGTTTTGCTGATATCCTTGTTGTTTGTACTGCTTTTCAACGGTTTCAAGCAATTTGCCGACGGCATAACCGATACCCGCGTTTCCATGTGGATCTTATTGACAGGAAATGTAATGAACATTATCGGCAACTACATTCTGATTTACGGTAAACTGGGAATGCCCGAAATGGGATTGCTGGGAGCGGGAATTTCCACATTGGCCTCCCGTATCATGATGGTGGTCGTGTTCGCCGTCATTTTTTCTGTACCCGACGTTATCATATTTATAAAGAAGGATTTCTACACAATACGCTCAACCGGGCAGACTTCCTGCACCTGAACAAACTGGGATGGCCCATTGCCATGCACGATGGGCAATGGAAACTGCTTCGTTCAGTCTCAGTGCCATTATGGTGGGATGGATCGGGACTACTGCTCTGGCGGCCCACCAAGTGATGCTCGCCATTTCCCAAATCTGCTTTATGATGTATTATGGCATGGGAGCAGCCGTTGCCGTGCGGGTTAGCAACTTCCGCGGACAGAATGACCGGATGAACGTCAGGCGCTCTGCATACGCCGGATTCCATATCATGCTGCTCATCGCACTGATAGGCGCCCTGCCCATCTTCCTGCTGCGTAACGAACTGAGGATGGTTCAGCGACAGTCCGGCGGTCAGCGTAATGGTAGCACAACTTATCATTCCGTTCATCATCTACCAGTTTGGTGATGGATTACAGATAAATTTCGCCAATGCCCTTCGTGGAATCGCAGATGTGAAACCCATGATGTATATCGCATTCATCGCCTATTTCCTTATCTCCCTGCCGGCCGGCTATTTTTTCGGTTTCATCATGGATTGGGGAATCATAGGAATATGGATGGCATTTCCTTTCGGACTGACTACAGCCGGAATACTCTATTACCTGCGCTTTAACCGTGATACGAAATAAAAATAAAACTACCATGAGCCTGCCCAACCGTTCCACCAAGCTGAAAGTTGCATTCGGCTATATTCTGCTGACTGCACTGCTCTTTATATCTATCGGATATATCTATCAAGAAATGAAGTCACTGTCCGGAACCGGTGATGATGAAGCCATCCTGAGCCAACGGCGCCATGTCACCAACCAAATTATCGGCCAGCTCTATCAGGCGGAAGTCATCGGACAATCGCTCAGTACGGGACAAATAGAACAATACTACCGATACCAACGAGCCATGAAACAAGCCACCACGGCACTTGACTCCCTACGCACGTTGCTGACAGACAGCATACAACTGGCGCGACTGGATACTGTAGGAATGCTTTTCATGGATAAAGAACGGAATATGCGCAACCTGCTGAAAGCAATTCAGGACGGTGGGACAGATATACTTTACAAACAGCATATAGACGAACTGATCGCCCAGCAAGATTCCTTGCTCAGCCTTCCCCATGTACGAAAAAAAGTAATCACACACACCAATTCTTATATTATTCGTAAAAAGCCCAAAGCTTCTTCAAACGTTTGGGAGAAGTGTTCTCGCCGGAAAAGCAGATTCCACACAGGTCAACAATGTGATTCAGGAAGAATATACCGATACGCTGACCGAGGCATACAGTCCGGCAGATACTGTGGTCACCATGTTGAAAAACATACAGAGCCGAGTAACCGATACCCAACAAGAACGTATGGAAATGGTCAATCGCCGCACCCAGTCCCTGCGCCTCAGCGGCTTGAAACTAAGTCAGAAAGTCAATCAGCTATTAAGTACTATAGAGGAGGAAGAGCAAGCTTTGGCCCAAAACAAACATATACAAGAGGAATATATTCGCCAAAGCTCTATCCGCACAGTGGCGGGAATCGCCATTGTCGCTGTGGTTCTGGCTATTTTCTTTCTGGTCCTGATATGGAGAGACATCACTCGCAGCAACCACTACCGCCGAGAACTGGAAAAAGCCAAACGTCGCGCCGAAGACTTATTGGCGGCGCGTGAAAAACTAATGCTGACCATCACCCACGATATCAAAGCTCCCGTGGGTTCCATCTTGGGCTATACCGACCTGCTGGAGCGGATCACTACCGAAGAACGCCAGCGTTTCTATCTGAACAATATGCAGAGTTCAGCAATCACCTGCTCAGCCTGGTCAAATCCCTGCTGGATTACCACCGGCTGGATGCACATAAAATGGACGTCAACCAGGTATCGTTCAACCCCCATCAACTGTTCGACACCATTTATATTAGCTTCAAACCGATGGCAGACTCCAAACAGCTGGAACTGAACTATCATTGCAACGAATCATTGAACCGCGTATACATAGGAGACCCGTTCCGTATCCGCCAAATAGCGAGAATCTGCTATCCAATGCACTGAAATTCACTAAAGAAGGAGGCATCACCCTGCGGGCAGCATTGGAAAACGGCCAATTGCATTTCAGTATCAGTGACACAGGATGCGGTATCAGCCAAGAAGAGCAACAACGTATCTTTCAGGAATTCACCCGGCTCCATAATGCACAAGGACAAGAAGGATTCGGCTTGGGACTGGCCATCACCCGTAAACTGGTGCTTCTGCTCGAAGGGGATATCAAGATAGAAAGCGAACAAGACAAAGGCAGCTGCTTCCATGTATATCTGCCTTTGCCTGAGGGTCCTTCCCATCCGGATGAAAATCTTTCCGGACCGGGAGCAGAACATACTCCTGCTTCCCCTGACGCAACCGGGATCCGGCAAACAGACACTCCACGCGAAGACAGTGAGCCGATTCACCTGATTTTAATTGACGACGACCGCATACAGTTACAGCTTACCACCGCCATGCTGGAACGCCCCGGAGTGACTGTGACCTGCTGCCATCATCCCGAAGAGCTCCTCAACCAATTGAAAGAAAAGCGCTTCGACGTCTTACTCACGGACATACAAATGCCTGCCATGAACGGATTCGACTTATTGAAAGCCATCCGCACGCTGGACACATCATGGGTGCAAACCCTGCCGGTGATCGCCCTGACCGCCCGTAGCGATATGGACGAAAATTATTTCTGTTCACATGGCTTTGCCGGTTGCCTGCACAAACCTTTCACCATAAACGAATTGTTTACAGCCATCTTCCAGGTCACAGGAAAGGATGTACCCGCCACAGGAAATCCGACTCCCCATATAGCACCGGCCAAAGAAAATCATCCCCAACAAGAGACGTTGGATTTCTCCGCCCTGACCGCCTTCTCGGAAGATGATCCGGAAGCAGCCTCAGAAATACTCCGTACCTTCATCAGCGAAACAAAAAAGAACCGAGAGTGTATGGAAGAAGCATTGGCGAAAAAGAATATGGAAGACATCACGCAATAGCTCATAAACTGTTGCCACTGTTCACCATGCTGGGAGCTACCCGTTGCATTCCTGCACTGACATGGATGGAACAAAGACGAGGGACAACCGAAATCGGTGAAGAAGCGATAGAGAAAACAAACTTTATAATAGAAGAAATAGAAAAAGTAATTGATGAAGCAAAAAAGCAGATCGAAATACCGAATGAAGCATGAAGAATTAAGCCCTGTTAAGTTAAAAGGTATTAGAAATAGAGTCCGTGTTTCGGTACACCGTGAAAAAAGCTTATTTTTGCACGAATAAAAACCACATAAAGATGCCACATTCCATTCTGATAGTAGAAGATGACTTGACTTTTGCCACCATGTTGAAAACTTGGCTGGGTAAAAAAGGATTTTCGGTTGATACAGCAAGCAGTAATGCGCGCGCACGCAAACAACTGGATGCACAACCATACGATCTTGTTTTGTCTGATCTGCGCCTGCCTGATCAAGATGGTATCTTCTTGCTTTCATGGATGAAAGAACAGAAATATAACATCCCACTCATCATCATGACAGGCTATGCTGACATCCAAAGCGCTGTACAGGCTATAAAACATGGAGCCAGTGATTACATTTCAAAGCCGATACAACCGGATGAGTTGCTGAAGAAAATTAATGAGGCATTGCAAAACAAAGCTTTACCCACACCGGTAGGAATAGAAAAGAACACAGTCGCGCCCAAAGCATCTAAGAACAAAGCCGTTCCCCACAGTGCAACCGTTCCTCCCTCTAATTTTCTGGAGGGGGAAAGCGAGGCAGCGCGCCAACTCTACAATTATGTAGGTCTGGTAGCCCCCACCCCCATGTCCGTGCTGATAAACGGTGCTAGCGGAACAGGTAAAGAGTATGTGGCGCACCGTATTCATCAGCTAAGCAAACGGGCCGACAAGCCATTCATTGCCATAGACTGCGGTTCTATCCCCAAAGAGCTGGCAGCTTCCGAATTTTTCGGTCATGTCAAAGGCTCCTTCACAGGGGCGTTAAACGACAAAACAGGAGCATTCGTAGAAGCCAACGGAGGTACTTTGTTTCTGGATGAAATAGGCAACTTAAGTTATGAAGTACAGATACAGTTGCTCCGTGCCTTGCAGGAAAGACGTATCCGTCCGGTCGGCTCCAATAAAGAAATAGAGGTAGACGTGCGACTGGTCAGCGCTACCAATGAGAACCTGCAACAGGCCATTGAAAAAGGAAACTTCCGCGAAGATCTTTACCACCGCATCAATGAATTCACCCTTCGTATGCCGGCATTAAAAGAGCGGCAAGAAGATATCCTGCTATTCGCCAATTTCTTTTTGGATCAGGCAAACAGAGAACTGGACCGCCAGCTGATAGGGTTTGATACCGCTGCCAGCCAAGCTTTACAAACGTATTCATGGCCCGGAAACCTCCGGCAATTGAAAAATATAGTAAAACGTGCCACCCTATTGGCACAGAGCAACTTCATCACCCTTGCCGAATTAGGTTATGAGCTGCAGGAACCTATAAGGTCCGCCGGTCCGCAGACATTCAGCCTGCATGATGAAGCGGCAGAAAAGAAACGTATCCTTGAGGCATTGAAGCAAACAGGAAATAATAAAAGTAAAGCCGCCATCTTATTAGGCATAGACCGGAAAACTTTATATAACAAATTGAAGCTGTACGATATTCAATAACTTTACCAACAAGAATCTACTGTACCGTAAGGCTGTTACCCCTGCTGTTCCAGTAGGGCACAACCTTACAGTATATACCCCATTCCCCCATCGGCCATGTGGAATAATTCCACAAGATATTCCCCATATTCCACACTTTTTCCCATCTTCCTTTCATCCCAATCGAGGCAATTTGCTAAATATC
>ENA-OQCX01000137-OQCX01000137.1-human-gut-metagenome-genome-assembly--contig:-NODE-137-length-37707-cov-3.062161_pt1 | contig 37707 bp, 45 predicted proteins | sample MGYA00242762_ERZ504587 | MGnify/ENA primary metagenome ERZ504587 (study PRJEB26092, sample SAMD00036337) | human gut metagenome | host: Homo sapiens | study: EMG produced TPA metagenomics assembly of...
TTTAAACCGTTACTCTTTGGACACTTTGAATTAGTGAACCATTTGTTTGTAGTGTCAACAACGCTAAGAATAACTATGTCCCACTCTCTGCCTTGTGAGCCGTGTATAGTTAATACTTCTTCTTTACCGAAAAATGCACTATTTAATGCTTTTTTCTGGTCTTTATACGGTGTAATTATTCCGTATGGAATATCTTCTTCTTTGATTTCATAAACATAAGATACTATACTGTCTACCTCTGTTGAACTATACCTTTGTTTTGGACGCTCTAACTTCGGAGAGTTTATGTAAAATATTTCTGTCGGTGTATCATCTGAACCGTGAAATGAAGGTGTGTACACATTATCAGCAAGAACCTTGGCTAATTTTGAGCCAAAACGAAAAGTGTGGTTTAAATTAAATTTGTTGATAAAATTAAATGTTGGTTCTTCATTTTTTAAATAGCGCAAAACTAAGTCATTAGGTTGCAAATTATAGTCCTCTAAATATAGAGCTGACTGAGCATACATTGCAACAAGTTCATTTTCACCGCTAAATTCATCATCATTCATTTCACAGATTGGCGGTAACTGCATATGATCACCGAGCATTGTCAGGGGACAATGATAACTCAGCAAGATCATGCCTTTTATAAGACTGCAGTAACCTGCTCATCAAGAAATATGTGACTTGGTTTAAAACTGTCATCAGGCGGAATACGCTGATACAAGCGTCAATGGTAGCTGCAATTACACTTGCCTTTCCCATTCTTGAACTTGTGGTGTTTTCCAATGCTTTACTCCTTTGACTTATGCTATCATCTTTATCATGAGTAAGACATTTTAATTTATCAAGTAATTCATCTTCGGTAAGATGGGTGACATTTGTGTACCGTTGTTTCCTGTTTTCTAAGGAATTTCTGCCTTTGTTTATTTCATCGTTAAAGTTTTCAGAAATAGTTGAGAAATTATCAAATGTAATATTTGATACAAATTTATTCAGATGTGGCCAAAATGAGGTTTTCTGAATAGCTTTATTTAAGAAAACAGAAAAATTGTTTCTACATTCCGATTGCAGTTTTGCAAGTTTGATATTCTCGTTTTTTAAATTTTCAATAAGATTATTAGTATCTTTGATTTTATTTTCAATATTATTGAGATTATCAATTGAGTTTTTAAGTAAACTTGTATATTTTGCAAGTTTATTTTTAAACAAAAGACTTACGAAAACCGTTTGCTGTATTTATTCACAAGTTTTGTGAACTTTGAAATATTGGAAGTACAATTACTTTTTTCATCATCAAAAGACGGTAACAATGATTGAGAATATGTTATTTTACCTTCATTGTTTGTAACTTCTCGTTCATAAGAAGTATTTTGTCCTTTTGTGCATTCATTTTAGAAAAATAAATAGGAACAACTTTTGAACATTCATCAAGTTGATTTTCAAATTTAAGTGCATTTTGATATTCTCTGAATAGTTTAATTGTTTTTTGTGTTTCAAAAATTTCAGCATCGATATCTTGAATTTTATTATCAAGTATTTTAACAACTCTTTCAGCTTCACTTACTTCACAACAAACCGGATATTCGTCATAAAAACTCGTTTGTCGGTGAACCTATTCTAAACACAGAACCAATGCTGATTCCTGATTGTTGAAGAACCGGAAGAATACCCCAAAGGTTTGTTCAACAGCGTTATTTGTGGGAGCTACAATAAGAATTTTAGCATCTTTGTCTGCTTTTAAATATGACAGTACACAACGAGCAAGTACAAAACGAGTTTTACCGGTACCGGGAGCACCCCATACATAGGAAATAGGAGAAGCAAGAACACCTTCTACAGCTTTTGATTGTTCTTTGGAGGGCTTATCTTCAAGTTTGCTGTCTTCAACATAGGGTATATTATTTGTACTTGTAGGAAAACTAATACAATTACCATACCTTTGATAAAAAGAGCCGACATTCTTTACAAGAAATTTTAAATCAATAATAAGCTCTATATCGTTTGTTTCAGATGAACTGAGATATTTTTCAAGAGTCCTGTCTGGAATTATTCTTAAATATTTTTCTTTACGGTTAGTTTCTACAATTTGATATTCTTCTCTGGAAAATATGTTAGAACTTATTTTTATCTGCATCATATCAACATCAGATAAAGGTGCGTTTGTGTAAAGTCTGTAGTATGGATCGTATTTTGAAACACGCTCAACGCTGTACTTTATCAAAGAACCTTTATTCATACGCAGATAATCATAATATAATTCAGAACTGCGTATAGCCGCATCTCTAAAATTCACATCATCACCCCGAATATGTATTCAAAATTTAATATAAATAATATTCCCAACACGCTAGAAATCAGGCGTGTTTTTCTTTTATGTCTGAAAAATCGGGAGTTGTGTATTTTGCGTTGCCGATTAAATCTTCTGAATATTCAAGCAATTTTTCTTTTCCGCTATCATTAAGCAAATTGTAATTATGCAATAGCTTTTGTGTATCATCTTTGCTTTCTATTGGTTTGACATTCCTCTTAATTTCGGAAAATGTATCTAAGATATTTTCAACCTTATAGATTTCACACAACTTTAGAAGTAAATCGGCATCAGGTTGACTTCTGGCATTTTCCCAACCGCTCACGGTCTTTCCACTCTTTCCAATGATTTCACCGACTTCATCAGCGGTCATACCTTGTTCCGCTCTCAATCTTTTTAAGACTGAGGCAATATATTCTCTTGACATTGGGTTATCTCCTTATCTGAATTATCATTATAAATATATTGTATTTTCAGATGTCAAGATTGTCAAGACATAATTCTTAATTTCTAAGAAAATCATTTTAAAAAAATGCTTGACAATCTTAAAATTAAGGGTATATTATAGTTACAATCTTAGAAATTAAGAAAGGCGGTGACATAAATGATAAGACATAACATTCTCGACATTTTTAACGAACGAATTTATGAGTTAGGAATTAAGCAGAAGTACATTGCTGAGAAGATGAACATAACACAGGACAGGTTGTATAGAATCCCGCCGGCTCAGCCATGAAACAGGCACTTGCAATTATGTAAGTGCCTGTTTCAATTATAGTTACCTGTCGAGGGTTATGCTATTGCGTTGCAACGATATAACATAAAAAAGAATGCAAAGATAAATTTTTTAAAAAATAACTCTTGACCTAAAGTTAGCTTGAGGTTATATAATATAGCTAAAGAGAGATATCTCTGATTTATATTTAAAATTTATATGATAAGGAGCTCTGATTACGATGTATATTGAAAAAATAAACGGACCGCAGGATGTTAAGAAACTCAGTATTGATGAACTTAACGCTCTTGCATCGGAGATGCGTGACGCTTTACTTCACCGTGCAAGTGTTCACGGCGGTCACTTCGGCCCGAATTTCGGTATTGTAGAGGCAACAATTGCCCTTCATTATGTATTTGATTCACCACAAGACAAGTTTGTATTTGATGTTTCACACCAGTCATATCCGCATAAAATCCTCACAGGCAGAAAAGAGGCATATATTGCACAGGAGCATTACGATGATGTAACAGGTTATACAAGCCCCATAGAGAGCGAACACGATATTTTTACTGTCGGTCATACATCAACCTCTGTCAGCCTTGCCTGCGGACTTGCAAGAGGCAGAGATGTAACAAACGGCAAGGGCAATGTTATTGCACTCATCGGTGACGGCTCAATCAGCGGCGGTGAGGCTCTTGAAGGTTTTAATGTTGCCGGTGAAATGGATTCAAACCTGATTATTATAGCAAATGATAACCAAATGTCAATTGCAGAAAATCACGGCGGACTTTATAAAAATCTCAAACTTCTTCGTGATACAGACGGCAAGGCTGAATGTAACCTTTTCAAGTCAATGGGGCTTGATTATGTATATGTCAAGGACGGCAACAATATTGAAGAGCTTATCAAGGCTTTTAAGTCTGTAAAAGACATTGATCATCCTGTTGTTGTTCATATTAACACTCTTAAAGGTAAAGGTTATAAGCCTGCTGAAACCGACAAAGAAAGCTGGCATTGGTGTATGCCGTTTGATATTGAAACAGGCAAAACTACTGTTAATTTCCCTGATGAGGAGGACTACAGTTCAATTACAACAGTTTATCTTAGAAATAAGATGAAGTCTGACAAGTCAGTTGTGGCGATTACAGCCGGCACTCCCGCACTTTACGGCTTTACTCCTGATGAGAGAAAAGCATTCGGCAGACAGTTTCTTGATGTAGGCATCGCAGAACAGACAGCCGTTGCAATGGCATCTGCTATCGCAAAGAACGGCGGCAAGCCCGTATTCAATGTTTACAGCTCATTCATTCAGAGAACCTACGATCAGCTCTCACAGGACTTGTGCATTGACTCAAACTCTGCAACAATCCTTGTTCAGACTGCGTCGGTAAACGGTATGACGGATGTTACACACCTCGGAATTTTTGATATTCCCATGATTTCAAACATTCCTAACCTTGTTTATATCGCTCCGACAACTAAGGAAGATTACCTTGCAGTCCTCGACTGGAGCATTGAGCAGACAGATTACCCTGTTGCAATTCGTGTTCCCGTTGCAGAACTTGTTTCAACAGGCAAGCCTTGCACAAAGAATTTTGCAGAACTTAATAAATATGAAGTTGCTCAGCAGGGCGGTAAGATTGCCGTAATCGCACTCGGATCATTCTATGGAATGGGCGAACAGGCTGCAAAGCTTATTGAAGAAAAAACAGGCACAGCACCTACTCTTATCAATCCTTACTACATCACAGGTGTTGATACAGAGCTTCTTGAAAGCCTCAAGAAAAACCATGATGTCGTTGTAACACTCGAAGACGGTGTGCTTGACGGTGGCTTTGGTGAGAAGATTGCCCGTTTCTACGGTCCGTCAGATGTTAAGGTTATCAATTTCGGTCTTAAAAAGGAATTCCTTGACAGATATAATCCTGCCGATGTCCTCAAAGAAAACCGCCTCACACCCGAACAGATTGCAGAAGATGCAGTCGCTTTGATTTAAATAATTTAAAAATAACTATTCTAAACGAATTTTAGGAGTTAATATCAATGGTAAAACAGACAGCAGGAAGAGATAAACTCGGTGAGTTTGCACCGAAATTTGCAGAAATTAATGACGATGTGCTTTTCGGTGAAGTGTGGAGTAGGGAAGACAAACTTTCACTTCGTGACCGTTCACTTGTTACAGTTGTTGCACTTATGTCACAGGGACTTGTAGATTCTTCTTTTAAGTATCATCTTATGTCAGCCAAAAACAACGGCATTACAAAGGAAGAAATTGCAGAAATCATCACTCATTCCGCATTCTATGCAGGATGGTCAAAAGCTTGGGCAGCTTTCAATATGGCAAAAGAGGTTTGGACAGAAGAATAAAGAGCAGTTGCATATATATTTCTCTTGTGATACAATTAACTGTAGTTATTTTAAATCTTAATTTTTACAAAGGGAAATATTATGAGAAAGACTAAATTTATAATCACCTTGTTAATGGCTGTTCTGATGACTTTTTCATCAGCCTTTTGTGTAAGTGTATTTGCGGCGTCTTCGCCCGATGAGGCGGTGATTTCGGGCAATTATGACGGCATTGAGCCTATTCCCACAGAAAAGCCCGAGGACAAGCCCGTAAAGCACGGCAAGGGCTTTTCAAGCGGAGATTACGCCTTGTTCTATACTCAGACAACATTCCTTGCACTTCTTGCAGGATACCTGATTATCTTCAAAGTAAAGGGCACAAAGACAAAAGAGAAAATGCACGGAAGAAAACTTGACCGAAAGTGATTAAAAATCAAAAACAAAAACGGATTGGCTTGCTGAAAACTTGTCAATCCGTTTTTTATTTCTGTATTTGCATTAAAACAGCCCGACCAAATTACGGTCGGGCTGATAATTTATGCGCTTTCAGCACTTAATTCTTTAGCTTTTTTCAAAGCAGCATCTTTTTGCTTTTTCTTTTTGATTACCTTGAGTCGGCTGAATTCCTCACGATCCTTTTCGTCAAGTGCGTCGGAAATGAACTTAACTGTTTCCTCAAAACGGGGAATCATAATGTTCTTGAGAGCGTTTGCTCTCTTCTGAGTTTTCTTGATTGAATCGGCAAGGCGGTAAACGCTGTTCTCAATCTCGCAAGCTCAACTGTAAGATTTTTAACTTCGGTAAATTTCGTATAAACCTTATCAATTGCCGAATTTGTTGTGCGCAGACCATAGTGTAGGTAGTTATGGTCCTCTCGTTCCTCAATAGTGAGAATCGGAATTTCAACACCCATAACACTTCTTGAATCAAGCTTCAAGCCGTTCTCATAGGGAATAGCGTTAGAAATATCTTCACAAAAGCCGTTGGTAACATTTGCCGTTTGAAGTGCTGTGTAAGCCTCTGCATAAGCGTCATCAATTTTCTGCTGGATTGCGTTTGCATGGTCGATAAGCGTCATCATTTCTCTGATGAGAATGTTACGCTTTCTGTCCAACAGTTCATAGCCGTTTTTGGCGAGTGCAAGGGATTTCTTAGTATTCATAAGATTACCCTTGGTAGGTACTGTCTGTACTGCCATAAATGCTCACACTCCTTTCTTCAAACGATTATTTGTCACCCTTATAGTACTGATCAAGTAAAGCATCGTCGACACGGTCAAGTTCTGCTCTCGGCAATGTTGAAAGCAATTCCCAACCAAGGTCAAGACTCTGTTCAATACTTCTGTTTTCATTAAAGCCCTGATTAACGAACTTTGATTCAAACAATCTACCAAACTCAATGTACTTCTTATCAGTAGGAGAAAGCTCCTCTTCACCGATAACAGATGCAAGCGATCTTGCGTCAATTACCTTTGCATAAGAAGCGAAAAGCTGGTTTGCAAGAGGCTGGTGATCGGCTCTTGTATAACCCTCACCGATACCGTCCTTCATAAGACGGGAAAGGGAAGGAAGAACATTAACAGGCGGATACAATCCCTGTCCCTGAAGTGAACGGTCAAGAACAATCTGTCCCTCTGTAATGTAACCTGTAAGGTCGGGGATAGGATGAGTAATATCGTCGTTAGGCATTGTCAAAATCGGAATCTGTGTAACAGAACCGCTGTGACCTTTAATCATACCTGCACGCTCATAAAGTGATGCAAGGTCAGAATAAAGATAGCGGGGTAACCCTTTCTGCCCGGAATTTCACCTTTTGATGACGAGAACTCACGAAGAGCCTCGGCATAAGATGTCATATCGGTCATAATAACGAGAATGTGCATATCAAGCTCAAATGCAAGATATTCAGCAATTGTAAGAGCACATCTCGGTGTAAGAGTTCTTTCAATGATAGGATCGTTTGAAAGGTTCAAAAGCATTACAACTCTTGAAAGTACGCCGCTTTCTTCAAAGCTCTTCTTAAAGTATTCTGCAACATCTTTTTGAACACCCATTGCTGCAAATACAACACCGAAGTTAGAGCTGTTTGCACCGCTGATTTTAGCCTGTCTTACAATCTGAACGGCAAGGTCATTATGTTTCATACCTGAGCCGGAGAAGATAGGCAACTTCTGACCTCTGATAAGAGTCATAAGCGTATCAATGGTTGAAATACCAGTGTTGATGTAGTTTTTAGGATAAACACGGGAAACAGGGTTGATAGGAGTACCGTTGATATTAGCCTTTTTAACAGGGAAAATATCTCCGAGTCCGTCAATAGGTTTGCCCGCACCGTCAAGTACACGGCCGATAATTTCAGGGGAAAGAGGCATCTCCATAGGATGACCTGTAAGTCTTGTTCTTGTGTTTTTAAGGCTGATTCTTCTTGTGCCCTCAAAAACCTGGACAACTATTCTTTCGCCCTCAATCTGAACGACACGACCTTGACGCATTGTACCGTTATCAAGACGAATGTCAACAATTTCCTCGTTGGAAACGCCCTTAACACCGTCCATAACTATAAGAGAGCCGTTAATTTCTTTAACGCCTACATAATCTATAATCATTATTGCGTTCCCTCCTTATTAAGAAATTGCAGCAAGCTTTTCGTCAATTTCCTTAATGTAATCGTCAAACATTTCAGGCTTGCTGTTAGGAATATCATACTTCATCTTTGTAAGCTTATCAAACAGACCAAGGTTAAGAATCTTGGAAAGCGGAATATTCTGAGCAACTATATCCTTAGCTTTGGCATGAAGATGAAGAATGGTTTTCATCATAAGCTTTTGCTTTTCAAGCGGAACATAAGTATCGTCGGCATGGAAAGCGTTCTGCTGTAAGAAACCGACACGAATTACTCTTGCTGTTTCAATTACAAGCTTCTGGTCATCGGGGAGTACATCCGAACCGATGAGCTTTACGATTTCCATAAGTGAACTTCTTCCTGTAAAAGTGCGCTTATTCTGTTTCTGTATTCAATAAAATCCTCACCGAGATTTTCCCTGAACCACGGATCAAGGTCGTTAAAATACTCGCTGTAGCTGTCCATCCAGTTAATGGCAGGATAATGTCTTGAATAAGCAAGAGACTTATCAAGAGCCAGAAACATCTTGTAAAACGCTTTGTGTTCTGTGTTACAGGCTCAGAGAAGTCTGAACCCTGCGGAGAAACCGCACCGATAAGCGTTACGGAACCTTCGCCGCCGCTGAGAACCTCGGCACGACCGCCACGCTCATAGAACTCGGCAAGTCTTGAAGGAAGGTACGCAGGGAAACCTTCTTCGGCAGGCATTTCCTCAAGTCGGCCTGAAATCTCACGGAGAGCCTCAGCCCAACGGGATGTTGAGTCAGCATCATGGCAACATGGTAACCCATATCTCTGTAATATTCGCCAAGAGTAATACCTGTGTAAATTGAAGCCTCACGAGCCGCAACAGGCATATTTGATGTGTTGGCGATAAGTACGGTTCTGTCGGTCATAGGACGCTGTGACTTTGGTCAATAAGCTCTGAGAATTCCTCAAGAACCTGGCTCATCTCGTTACCACGCTCACCGCAACGACATAGATGATGATATCGGCGTCGCACCACTTTGCAAGCTGGTGCTGAGTCATTGTTTTACCTGTACCGAAACCGCCCGGAATAGCTGCTGTACCGCCCTTTGCGATAGGGAAGAGAGTATCAATAACTCTCTGACCCGTGATAAGCGGAACAGATGATGTAAGTCTTTCCTTAACAGGACGGGAAGTTCTGATTGGCCACTGCTGACAAAGTGTAAGATTGTGCTCAACGCCTTCGTCATCCTTGATTACAACAACTGTATCAAAGAGCTTGTACTCGCCGTTGGGATTAACCTTTACTACTTCACCCGAAAGCTCAGGCGGAACCATAAGTCTGTGTTCAATGATAGGAGTTTCGGGGAGAGTAGCGTAAATCTGACCGCCCTCAAGCTTGTCACCTACTTTAACCTTCATTGTAACATTCCACAGCTTCTTGTCATCAAGAGCAGAAACCGAAGAACCACGGTTAATAAACGCACCTGCTTCTTCTTCAATAGCCTTCAGCGGTCTTTCGATACCGTCAAAGATGTTATCAATAATACCGGGGCCGAGAAGAACATTCATAGGAGCACCGGTACTCAACGGGATCGCCCGGTTTAAGTCCTGTTGTTTCCTCATAAACCTGAATAGTTGTGATGTCGTCTGTAATACCGATGATTTCACCGACAAGCTTTTGCTTGCCTACATGAACCATTTCCATCATCTCAAAGCTGTCGGTATTTTTTACGGTAACAACAGGTCCGTTTATTCCATATATAACATTGTTGTTTTCCATATTATTACCATCTCTTTCAAAAGAAATTAACAGTTAGCAAGATTAAAGCACACTCAGTCCGGAATTTTCAATAAACCATTCTTTCTGTGCATAGAGCTTGCTGTCAAGAGTTTCATCGGCAACAATATTCATTGCCTTGCAAAAGCCTTTGATTCCGCCGATTTTAATTGATTTGTCGGCAACAATCTCGGTGCTTCCTGCAAAAACTGCCTTGATTTTGTCTGAGTTCTTCATATCTCTTTCGTTGACATAAACAACACAGTCGTTGTCTGCAAAAAGCTTAGCAACTTCCTTTGCACTTTTTACAAGGCTGTTTGAGTAATCTGATGTTTTTGTGTATTCAACAAGCTTTTCTTCAGCCTTTTTAAATACGCTTTCAGTCATTTCAGCTCTCTCGAGAAACAGTTTTTTCTGACCTTCCTGAATTTTCTTTGCAAGAATACCCGTCTGTCTGTTTCTTGATTCTTCAAGTTTGTCCTTGATATATTTTTCGCTGTCATGTCTGCCTTTTTCGGTTGCCTCTTTCAGCTTTTCTTCTTTAAGCTGAGCAACCTCTGTCTGCATGGCACTTCTTTGTTCATCAGCATATTTTTTAATGGCTTTCAGAAAGTTATCTGTTTTGTTTTTGGAGTTTTCCATTAAAAATAACCTCCCTGAATAAATTCAGATATGTGATAATTACAGCTTTACGCCGATTGCGTCCTGAACATATTTTGTAATACTGTCCTTGGTTCTTCCGTTACCGTGACGGTCGGGAATTTCAACAATAAGCGGCTGTTTGCGGTTAAGCTTGAGGTCATAAATAAGGTCGGGACAGAGCGAAACAAGTGTTTCTGTAATAAGAATAACTGCAATATCATCCCTGTTCACAGCCTTTTCAAGCTCACTGCGTACCTCATCCTCCTGATGAACAACTACGCCTTCAATACCTGCAAATCTCATACCCATTTTGGTATCGACATTATCACTTATAAGAAAAAATTTCATAATAATCAATCCTTAACGAAACTTAAATCGCTTAAATTATCTTGCAAAGATAAGAAGAATTGAAACGAGCATACCGTAAATAGCGATACCTTCACCAAGTACAACGAAGATGATTGCTTTACCGAATGCCTTAGGATCTTCACTTGTAGCACCGATAGCGGCAGGAGCAGCGTTACCAACGGCAATACCGCCGCCGATACATGAAAGACCTGTTGCAAGAGCGGCACCGATATATGCAAGACCGTCAGCCATGCCCGATGTAGCCGCAGCGGCATCACCTGTAGCAGCACTTGCTACGATAGGGCATACCATGCAGAATGCAAATACAGCAGCGAATGAGCAAATCTGAGTAAGAACTGTTTTCTTTCTGTTCTTGCCGTGTTCAAAAGCCTTTACTGCAAGAATTGCAGACGCACAAAGGAATACTACCGGAACAGCTAACATAATTAAATTGAATAACATAATAATACCTCCAAAAAATTATCAATCAATATTTAATTTAACAGGTTCGTAAGGTCTGCCTTCACCGGAATAGAAACGGCTGAACATCTCGTAATATTCAAGTCTTAACACCTGAATTGCAACAAGAAGCGCCTCAAGAACCATTACAAAAACATTACCAAAGACAACTACGGGCCAGTATGCTACTGCCGGAGCTGTCTGTGCAAGTACGAAAACAACCGTCATCATACCTGCGTGTACAAGAACGAATGCACCGACTCTTAAAAAGCTTACCGTGTTTGTAACATACTCAAGCAAAAATTCGATTGACTCGATAGCATGCTCAAGAATATATCCGCCCCAGCTTTCGGGCTGCCAGTCTTTTTCACCTGTAATAAGAAGTCCGAGAGGCTCACCGAAAAAGATGAGCAGATAGGGGAGAACGATAAGGCAAAGAATGTATGCAAGGGAAAATACCTGCAGACCCAATACGAGCTGTCCTGCAACACCGAAAATAATTGAACAGTAGAATACAAGACCTGCGCAACCGCTTGATCCGAACAAGGCTCTTCCCACATCTCCCTGCTTGAAGGAACTGTAAATATTAAGTCCCATAGCAACCACAACAAGCGAAATACCTATTGCAACAGCCGCAAGAAGAATCATTACAATTGAGCCTGATGACATTACTTCAATCGGTTTTTCATCAAGTCCGAAGAGCGCCTTGTAAAGAGGATCGAGCACATGCTCAAATCCGAACACACTTCCGAACACACAGCCGAATATCGCAGAAGAAATTCCGCACGGCACAAGAATCTTACCGATTTTCATTTTCCTGAGTTTCCACATAAGCGCACCGACAATTGATACACAAATGCCCTGACCGAGGTCAGCAAACATTATGCCAAATATAATGACATAAGTGATAGCGATAAAGAGTGACGGATCAATTTCGTTATATTTCGGAACACCGTACATCTCTGTGTAAAATTCAAACGGTTTTGCAAGGAAACAGTTTTTGAGTTTGACAGGCGGCGATTTTGCAATCTCCGTCTTGCCGTCTGAAAAATCTACATTGACGCTGGCAATTTTTTTGAGTCTGCGTCTGAGAGGCTTAGCATCCTCTGTAGGAACCCAACCTACAATGATAAAGCTTTTGCTGTATTGCAATGCTTTTGTGCGGATTTTGGCATAAAGATTAAGCTCTTCAAGCTTAGAAAGATATTTACAGATTCTAACCTCATACTTGTCAACATAATCGTCAACTCGCTTCTGAGCTTCTTTAAGCTTTTCCTCAAGATGGGGAATAAGGCTCTCAAGTTTTTTCAGATGAATTCTCGGTGTGTCATTAACTCCGAGAACATCACATTTTTCAAAGTACAATCCTGAAAAGATTCTGTCAATTTCCTCGGTTTTGTCAATCGGAGCAAAATAAACGCCCCAATAATGTGATTTATCCTCGGAACAGACAATAAAATCCACATAAGGATTATCTTTATAGGCTGAAAGCTTTTCAAAGCTTTCCTTAGGCAATCTGCCAAAGCGTGAACTGATATACTTTAAGGTTAAAACCTTTTCAATTTCAACCCCAAGTCCGACAAAGTGTGTTGTTTCAACAAGATTTTCCTTTGCCTGCATCAACTGCTCTTCAACAAACAGCCTGTCATCTGCAAGAACTTCAATGTCGCCGTTTATCTGATTTGTAAACAGCTCAATTTCTTTAAAGGTCGGATTAAAGTCACTTACATCAACAAGATTAAACTTGCGTTTTGTAAGGCTTAATGTTGCTTTAAGAGTGTTAAGAGGTTCAGCATAGATGTTTTTTGATTGCAGATGTGTAAAATCCTTTGTGTTGCTGTAGAAAGATGAAACATCATCGGGATGGAACACACCTGATTCACCAAGTACCGATATTACATTATCAATATCCCTTGTAAGTCCGATAATGCTTACGGCCTGCATGGTTGAAACAGCCAAATTATAATCACCTCTTCTTGACAGTCAAATAATCATTTAATGAGCAATGACTGTGTAATTTTATTGTCAAGTTCATATCTTGTGCCCTCAATCAGAGTGACAATATTCATCAGCTCTGTTTCGGCAACAAAAACATATGAAATCATTACAACCGAAGGGTTGTTGGAAAAGTGCATATTTTTCCTTGCAAGCCTGTATTTTACTCTCGGTGAAATATCGCTTGCATAAACATATCCGATTTTATCAATCAATCTTCCGTTATGCGTATTCTGCATAATTGAGAATATCTCGCCCGAAGATTCCGCCTTACACATCATGTCAACGGTCTTTTCGCTGAGATTTGTGTAATCAAGCAAGAGGTTTGCTTTGATATCATCGGGAGAAAGCTTATAATACTTTTTCAATCTCAGAATTCTCGAGAAAATATTATAATCGTTAATCGTAAAGAAAAAGTTGATAAGCTCGTGCTTTTCCTGTCCTTTTGTTGTAGCTTTAATCAGTTTTGTCAGTTTTCCGAACACCAAGTTATACAGCTTGTTCTCAATGTCCGATATTGGAAGTCGATTTTTCTCATCAGGAGAAAATTGCTTGAGAATATCGTAGAATTGGGAGGACTGTGTGGCGTTCAGAAACTCTTCATAATTTTTTGCGTTGGCAAGCTTGTTAACATCTATTTCCGTATGCTTTGAAATATACCCGGGAATTGATAGATGAACTTGTCAGTCGAGTTTGAACTGAGCAGGATAAGGAATCTTATAATCTGCTCAACCTCTAATGTCGAGATAATGTACGATGACAAACCCGAGCTTACGCTCGAATCGTATCTGCACAAAGAGTCAAATTCATAGAAAAGGTTTTGCCTCAAAAGAGCCTCAAGCCGTCCTCTGTGAATTTCACGCTCACTGACATCCGTCAGAGCCTTGGAGTAATGCGTATTATTTTTAAGATACGACATAATCTCTCCGACGCTCTGGCATGCAAGCAAACTCTGGTAATCCTTTTCGGTAAGTCTGTTGCCGAACTTTGACCTTGCTTTTGTCAGAACTGCAAACGAAGTTTTTGACATTATCCGCATACACCTCCTTGTAAACAGTAAATGGAATGTTACTGTGCAACCGTTCTTTTGACGATTTCGTCAACCCACTTGTCACAGTTGAGTTTAAAATCAGAGTCAAGCTTGATATGCACTGAATTGTGCTTGCCCTGAATTTCCTCCCATTGCTGTTCGGCTTTCTTTGTTTCCTGAATGTCGTTGCGTTTCACAACCTCTTCAGCTTTTGCCATGAAGTCGTCATAAATCTTCTTCGTTTCGGCTTCAATAGTTTTGGAAAGTTCCTCTTTTTCTTCAAGAGTATCCTTTTCCATGGCTTTGGCTTCGTTGTCGGCATCAACGATTTTTTAATCATATTCTCCACAATACCACCCCCGTGAAAAATTAGTTTTTAAGCGCCTGAAGCGGAGCCGGAATTCTTCCGCCACGCTTAATAAATGCCTCCGGTGAACCTTTCCTTACAGGCATAACGGGACCTCTGCCGAGCAGTCCGCCGAAATTAAGTTCTTCGCCTGCACTTTTTCCGATAGCCGGAATAAGTCTTACCGCAGTTGTTTTGGTATTTACCATACCAATTGCAGCCTCATCTGCAATGATTGCAGAGATAACCTCGGGAGTTATGTCACCGGGTACTACAATCATGTCAAGACCAACCGAACATACGGCTGTCATTGATTCAAGTTTTGTAATATCAAGGTAACCTTCAGTAGCGGCATGAATCATACCTGCATCCTCGGAAACGGGGATAAAAGCACCGCTCAGACCGCCGACATGGGAAGAAGCCATAACGCCGCCTTTTTTAACAGCGTCATTAAGAAGTGCAAGTGCAGCGGTTGTACCGTGGCATCCGCACACTTCAAGTCCCATCTCCTCAAGAATATATGCAACACTGTCACCGACAGCAGGTGTCGGGGCAAAGTGAAAGGTCAACAATACCAAAGGGAACACAAAGTCGCTTGCTTGCTTCTCTTGCAACAAGCTGTCCCATACGGGTGATTTTGAATGCAGTTTTCTTAACCATATCTGCAATTTCCGTGATGTCTTTCCTGCACTGTCTTTTGCAAGAGCGGCTCTTACACGCCGGGACCCGATACACCGACATTGATAACAGTATCGGCTTCACCGACGCGTGGAAAGCACCCGCCATAAACGGGTTGTCTTCGGGAGCGTTACAGAATACAACGAGCTTTGCGGCACCGATGCAGTTTCTGTCGGCTGTAACTTCTGCAGCCTGCTTAACGACCTTACCCATCATCTTAACAGCATCCATATTGATGCCGGCTTTTGTAGAACCGATATTTACGGATGAACAAACGAAATCGGTTTCGCTCAAGGCCTGTGGAATACTCTCAATAAGAGCGTAGTCACCGCTTGCAAAACCCTTCTGAACAAGAGCGGAATAACCGCCGATGAAGTTTACGCCGAGTTCCTTTGCGGCTTTGTCAAGAGTGTGGGCAAACTTGACAACATTCTTGCTCTGGCACGGAGCGGCTACCATACCGATAGGGGTAACTGAAATTCTTTTATGTATAATCGGAATACCAAATTCCTTCTGGATGTCTTCACCTGTTTTAACAAGGTCTTTTGCATTTCGACAGATTTTGTCATAAACCTTTGTGCAAGCCTTATCAATGTCCTCGTCAATGCAGTCAAGCAATGAAATACCCATTGTAATTGTTCTTACATCAAGGTTTTCATTGTCTATCATATTTATGGTTTCAAGTATATCTCTTGTTTCTAACATATTATGTATATCCTTTCAATTCGGTAGCACTGATCAAATTCTGTGCATGCTGTTAAAGATGTCCTCGTGCATAACATGAACCTTTGTATTTGTTGATTCTCCGACTGCTTTGAGGTTTGTACGGAGCTGCTCAAATCCGATGTTGGATTTGTCAATTTCAACAAGCATAATCATAGCAAACATATCCTGAAGAACACTCTGTGTTACTTCCACGATATTAACATCAGCCTTTGAACAGGCCTCTGAAACTTTTGCAAGGATTCCAACGCTGTCTTTACCGATTACTGTGATAACTGCCTTCATTTTTTACCTCCTGTTTATGCAGATTTTCGTTGGAATTCTGCATAAAACTGCTTTTCTTTATTTGTGCATATTATATAACTAATTTTTAATAAAGTAAAGTGCAATATTGAAAAAAATTTTTTCATATGTTATCATCTTTTTTGTGAGGTGTTTTACTAATGAAAATATGTGATATTCATACCCATTCAAGCAACTCTTTTGATGCTGAAAATACAGTTGAAGAAATGTGCAACAGTGCCTGTAACAAGGGACTTTTTGCACTTGCAATCACCGACCACTGCGAAGCTCCCGAGATTTTGCTCGGCTCTGAAAGTGAGTACGGAGATTTCAACAAATTAATTCCAAAATCGAATTATGAAACTTCGATTATGCAAGATAGATACAAGGGTAAAATCAAAATACTGAGAGGCATTGAACTCGGTGAGCCGATGCACAATGACGAATGTACAAAAAAAGCACTTTGTTTTGGAGATTTTGACATAATAATCGCATCCGTGCATAACCTGAGAAACAGACCGGATTTTTATTATATGGATTTCAAAAAAGAAGATGCACATATAATTCTCGATATGTACTTTGATGAACTTCTCGAAACCGCCTCTTTTGACAGCTTTTGTACTCTTGCACACCTTACATATCCGTTGAGATATATTAAGCGTGATACGGGCGTTATTCCGAATCTTTCACCGTACAGAGATAAGATTGACCTTATATACGAAACGCTTATTAAAAAGGATAAGGCTCTTGAAATTAATGTTTCGGGACTGTTTAAGGGACTCGGTGAAACTCTCCCTGCATTTGATGAAATTAAACGCTATCACGACCTTGGAGGCAAGTACATAACCCTCGGAAGTGACGCACATAATATAAATGATGTCGGCAGAGATATTGAAAAGGGGATAGAGCTTGCTTTTAAAGCCGGATTCAAATCATACTATATATATGAAAACTGTTGCCCTTATGAAATAACAATTGAATAACAAAGAATTAAAATAGTTCTTAAAAGCAAAAAGAGGGATTTCGCACTGATATGATGTGAAATCCTCCTTGTTTTTTGAATCCAATATTTAACTGCAGCACATTATACTGCACTTTTCTGAAAATTGCAATACCTTTTTACAAAGTTTTTGCAAGATTTTTTATGTAATCCTTCAATAAATCTTTTGTTTCAGGGTGTTCAAGCCCAATTTCTATCTGAGCCTGCAAGATTCCGAATTTATTGCCCATATCGTATCTCTTGCCCTCAAACTCAACGGCTGTCATTCCTTTTGTTATTGCAATCTCTCTCATTGCGTCTGTAAGCTGAATTTCTCCGCCGATTCCGGGTTTTGTATTTTCGAGAATTTCGAAAATTTCAGCCGGGAGCACGCATCTGTCAAGAATCGAATAAAGTGAAAGAACTTCTTCGGGAGTCTGCGGCTTTTCCTTCATGTCCGTACAGGCAAAAACATTGTCGTGCATATGTTCAACTTTGAGCGAACCGTACTTGTGAATGTCTTTGGCGTCAACCTTTTTAACGCCTACAACTCCTTCACCGTATTCACCGTAATGATCGATGAGCTGTTTGATTGCAGGAACCTTGCCTGTAATAACGCCGTCACCGTACATAACGGCAAAAGGTTCATTGCCTACAAAAGATTTTGCTTTGAGAACGGCATGTCCAAGGCCTTTCATTTCTTTCTGTCTGATAAAAGAAATGTTTGCAAGGTTTGAAATATTTCTGACTGTTTCAAGAAATTCTGTTTTGCCGCTCTTTTCAAGCAGACTTTCAAGTTCGGGAGAAGCGTCAAAATGATCCTCCATAAGTCCTTTGCCACGGTTTGTATGATGAGAATATCTGTAATTCCTGCCGCAACAGCCTCCTCAACTATGAACTGAATAGTTGGCTTGTCAACGATAGGATACATTTCTTTCGGCATATTTTTTGTTGCGGGAAGAACTCTTGTACCGAGTCCCGCCGCCGGGATAACCGCCTTTGTTATACGCATAATATTCCTTCTTTCTCATTAAACTTTTTACTTATTATGTTTCTATACATTTATTACGGTGTTTCTGTCATTTACATTAAGAACATCGGCAGATAATTGACAACAAGGAAAGCAAAAGCTACAGAAATAGCAATCGGGAGATTTACTCCGCCTTTTGTTTCGAGTGCCTCATTCAAAAGCTCTTTATTTGTTGTACTTTTTATCTTTTTAATTTTCTTAACAGAGTGATTGTAGTAACATTTATTTGCAATTAAACCGCTGATAACCATTACTATAAGTGAAACCGCATTTGCAAGCAGAGGAGAGAGAAACAGTAAAAACTCAGTCGGTGAAAGACCGAAAGAATTACCAAGCGAAAGCACCTGTCCGGATTGCTGAGCCTGTACTATGCCTGTGTAGATAGATTTCCAAGCGGGAAGCGATGAAATATAAGCAGAACCTACCATTGAACCGAGTACGAGAGCTGAGAACAATACGCCTAAGCCGTACATTTTTCGGTACAGAAAATATATTCCCGATAAAATAAATGCGGAAAAATTGAATCTGCTCTTTTTAAACTTATTAATAAAGCTGAAAATCCTCAGATAATAAGGGGTGTTCTTACCAATGAATTTTGCGGCTTCACCTGCAGTGATATCGTCAACAAGCGGTTCGTCGCTCTTCATTCCTGCCATAGGATCAAAAGCGGCAGCCATTTGCGGATTTGCCTGACCAAAAGGAACACCGAACGGCGGCATACCCTGATTCTGATTGAAATTCGGGTTTGGCTGACCGTTATTCTGATTCTGCTGAAAGTTCGGATTGTTTTTGTCATCACCGTAAAGCGGTGCGCCGCAGCTGCAGCAATAGAACATTTCTTTCGGATTTTCCGCTCCGCAGCGCTTGCAAAGAACTACACCGTCTTTAGCGTCCTGCTCTGCCTGTTGTTCGGCCTCTTCCAGCTGTTCCTTTTCAAAAGAAAAATCAGCACCGTGTTTGTCTGCAAAATGACAATGACCTTCTTTTTCATAACATTCTCTGTGATGCGGTGCGCCGCATTCAGGGCAGACTACAATATCGTCACCCTTTTTGAACTGTTTGTCACATACCGGACATTTGTATTCTGTAAATTCCATTATAAACCTCCAAAAGATACACGATATAGTGTACCTTTACATTTTAATTATAACAAATAGTATTGACAAATGCAACTTGTTTTTGTGTATAAGTTTACTTATGAATAAAATAGCTGTTTTTCTTTACTTTTGTGGATGTTTTTGCTATAATATTAAATTGTGAAAGAACAAACTATATTCAGAAAGGTACATGTTTATGGTACAGTTTGAGGAATTACTTTTAAAGCTTCAGGCTCTCAAGCCTGAAATAGACGATTTGTCCGATGCACTCGGTATGAAGGGCATGCTCTCGGAGATTCAACAGCTTGAACTCAAGCAACCGAGCCGGGTTTTTGGGACGATGTGGAAAAATCACAAAAGGTTTTACAGCGTACGGGCTCTTTAAAGGGCAAGGTTGAGGCTTACGAAGGTCTTGTTGCCAAATACGAGGATACTCACGCTTTGATTGAACTTGCAAATGAGGAAGAGGACGAATCTCTTCTTGAAGAGGCAGAAAGCGAAGTTGAGGCTGTCAAGGAAAATCTTGAAAAACAGCGTTTGCAGACTTTGCTCACAGGCGAATATGATAAAAATAACGCAATTCTTACATTTCACGCAGGTTCGGGCGGAACAGAGGCTCAGGACTGGGCTGAAATGCTTTACAGAATGTACACCCGTTGGGCAGAGGCTCACGGCTTTAAGGTTAAAGAAGTTGACTACCTTGACGGCGATGAGGCAGGACTTAAAAGTGCCGTGCTTCTTGTTGAAGGTGAAAATGCTTACGGCTACTTGAAGAGCGAGGCAGGCGTTCACCGTCTTGTTCGTGTATCTCCGTTTGACTCGGCAGGCAGAAGACACACAAGCTTCTCATCTCTTGAGGTTATGCCGGAAATTGCAAAAGATACAGAGGTTCACATTCCGCCCGAAGATATTAAAATGGATGTTTACCGTGCCAGCGGTGCAGGCGGTCAGAAAGTCAACAAGACTTCATCTGCTGTTCGTCTTACTCATATTCCTACAGGTATCGTTGTTGCCAGTCAGGTTGAGCGCAGTCAGTATCAGAACCGTGATGTTGCTATGAATATGCTTATTTCAAAGCTCGTTGAAATCAAAGAGCGTGAGCATCTTGAAAAAATCGAGGACATCAAGGGTGTTCAAAAGGAAATTACCTGGGGTTCACAGATCCGAAGCTATGTATTCATGCCGTATACAATGGTAAAAGACCACAGAACAGGCTTTGAAACAGGTAACATTCAGGCTGTTATGGACGGCGATCTTGACGGCTTTATCAACGCATATTTAAAGTGTGCAAGTCTTGGCACACTTCAGAAATAAATTTCATATTATACGGAAAGGCTATGAATTAGTATGAAGTATTTAGTAATGCTCTGTGACGGTATGGCTGATGAGCCAAACGCACAGCTTGATAATTCAACTCCTATGGCAAAGGCTGTTAAGCCTTGTATGGATTACCTTGCCTCAAAGGGCGAGGTCGGAATGGTTAAAACCGTTGCCGAAGGACTCAAACCCGGCAGCGATGTTGCAAACCTTTCGGTTCTCGGTTATGAGCCTGCTGTTTATTACAGCGGTCGTTCTCCGCTTGAGGCGGCAAGTATCGGTATTGACCTTAAAGACACCGATGTAACATTAAGATGTAACCTTGTAACTCTGTCCGATGAAGAAAACTACGAGGACAAGTCTATGGTTGACTATTGTGCAGGCGACATTTCAACAGAAGAGGCAAGAGAGCTTATCAACTATGTTGAGGAAAAGCTTGGCAACGATATTTTCAAGTTCTATTCGGGTGTTGCATACCGTCATTGTCTTGTGTGGAAAAACGGCAATCCTCATCCGGGCGAACTCACACCTCCTCACGATATCTCAGGTCGTGTAATTAAAGAATACATTCCAAAGGGTGACGATACTGCCGCTCTCTATGATTTGATGAAGAAAAGCTATGATTTGCTCAAGAATCATCCTGTAAACAAGGCAAGAGTTGAAAAAGGACTTCGACCTGCCAATTCAATCTGGCTTTGGGGCGAGGGTACAAAGCCTGCTCTTGACAGCTTCTTCGGCAAGTTTGGCAAAAAGGGCAGTATGATTTCTGCTGTTGACCTTCTCAAAGGTATTGCAATTTGTGCCGGAATGAAGAGCGTTGATGTTGAGGGTGCAACAGGCTATATTGACACAAACTTTGACGGAAAGTGCAAAGCCGCCATTGATGAATTCAAAAACGGTGCGGATTTTGTATATATCCATGTTGAAGCTCCCGATGAATGCGGTCACAGAGGAGAGATTGAAAATAAAGTAAAGGCTATTGAACTCATTGATGAGCATATTCTCAAGCCCGTAACCGATTTTCTCAGAACTTTTGATGATTTTGCTGTACTCGTATGTCCAGATCATCCCACACCGCTTTCTATCCGCACACACACTTCAAATCCTGTTCCTTATCTTATCTATGACAGCAAGAACGAAGTTGACAGCGGCGTAAGCAAATTCTGTGAAGAAGAGGCTAAAAAGACAGGCAACTATATTGAAAAAGGTTTCACAATGATGGATTACTTCCTTTCTAAATAATTTTTTGCTCTGTACTACATAATAAACCAAAAAAATAAACATCCTTGCAGATATAATGAAATTAAAAATCTGTAAGGATGTTTTTATGTTGTGTTTGTTCATTATCATAACAATAATGAGTGTGATTACCCTGTTTGTAATTGCGTTTTCTTATGCAGTAAAATTACTTATCGGAATAATAATTAAACTTATACGCAAAAATGATTTAGATAAGTTTTAATGCTTCAACAAGAGCCTTTGAAAGCTGATCGGGGCAGGATGTGCCTCTGCCACGGCAGTCAATGCCTTTTAATCTGTCAACAGCGTCTTTTGCGTCCATACCTTTAACAAGCATACAAATACCCTGAGTGTTGCCTGAACAGCCGCCCACAAACTCACAGCTTGTGATTTACCGTTGTCATCAAGTTCAAGATTAATCTGTCTGGAGCAAACTCCCGTAGGAAAATATGAATATTTCATTGCGATACCTCTTTTCATAATTTGAAATCATATTATCACAGAAACAGAAAAAAATCCAGATAATTTTATTTTTTTGTTTTTAAAATTGAAAATCTATGTTATAATTTAAATACAGATTGCACTTTGTTACAAACTTTGCTCCCTGTTATGAAAGCAGAGCGTTGTTCTGATTAAAATCCAAGTGCAGATGTTCCACAGCTCTGAGAGAATGGAACTATTATAAATATTGTAACAGACATTTACAAAAAGCAAATCACAGAAAGTAGGATATAATGTCAATTAATATAGATTTGGGAGCATGGAACTCAATTTTTGCAGTTCCCTCCAAAGTAGTCGATGAAGGATTAAAATTTTCTGACGGCGTAAAGCTTAAAGTCCTTTTGTTTGTCCTTCGTAATGCCGGTCGTTCCGTTGACGACACAGAAATTTCAAAGGCAACAGGTGTCAATGTAACCGATATTCCCGAGGCGCTTGACTATTGGGTTAGTATTGGTGTATTTAATCGAATTGAAAATACCTTGACTCCCGTAAAAAATAACGAGGAATTTGTTCCTGCACCGCAAACTTCCGTTCAAACGGAACAGACACCGCAGCCTGTTCAGACTGTTTTACAGCCACAACAGATAGTGCCACAGCCTGTTCAAGCGGTTCAAGAGCCTGTAAAACAGGAAACAGAACAGTCACCAAAGGAAAACGCAGAAGAACCGCAAAAACATTTTACGGCTACAAGACCGCAAAAGCCTGATTTTGTATTTACGGCACAAAGACTTGCAGTTGATGAAGAATTAAAAATGCTTGTTGAAGAAACGCAGACAACACTCGGAAAGGTTCTTTCAAATTCCGATATTGCAACTCTGCTTATGCTCAAGGATACCTGCGGACTTCCGCTTGATGTTATCTTTATGCTTATACATTATTGTGCAAGCATTGATAAGGGCAATATAAGAACGATTGAAAATATCGGTATTCAATGGGCAAATGACGGTGTTTATTCGCTCGAGGCGGCTGATAACAAGATTAAGCAGATTCAAAAAACAACGGCAAACTTTTCAATTGTTTCAAAAGCATTCGGACTTAAAAATGTCGGTTCTCCTACAAAGAAACAGCTTGAATACGGTGACAAGTGGGTAAGCGAGTGGAAGTTTTCGCCCGAAATGCTCAGAGAGGCGTATGAAAGATGCGTTGATACAAAGGGAACAATGAATCTTCGCTACATTGACGGAATCTTAAAGCGTTGGAATGCAAGCAATCTGCACACGCTTGACGAACTTCATAAGTATGAAAAATCAGCGTCAAAGCCGTCGCAGAAACAGTCGTCATCTTATGATATTAATGAACTCGACAAATTTAATTCACTTGATAATTTTTAATTAAGAGGTTGGTATGGGATACAGCAATAGTGTTTATAAGGCTGCTTCGGACACATTACATGAACGCAGACTTAACGCCGAAAAGGCAGCGGAAAGAAGAAAAGAAGAGGTTTATAAAAAATTCCCCCGTGTGAAAGAACTTGAAAAACAGATTTCCGTGGGCGGAATCAAAACAGCCCGAGCAGTTCTTGCGGGCGGAGATGTGAAGGACGCCGTTTCAAAGCTTCGTGATCAGAATCTTGCAATGCAGGCAGAGGTCAGGAAAATCCTTACAGATAACGGTTATCCCGAAAATTATTTTGAACCCGATTATTTTTGTAAGAAATGTAATGACAAGGGCTATTGTGACATAAACGGCAAAACTGTCAGATGTTCATGCATGAAGTCTGCACTCATAGCCTGTGCATGTGCCGAGCTTAACAGAAACGCTCCGCTGTCACTTTCTACATTTGAAAGCTTTAATCTTGAATATTATGACAAGACTGTTGATCCAAAGCTTAAGGTATCTCCTTACGACCATATGAGCAGAGTTTTAAGATATTGTCAGAATTATGCCGACAACTTTAACTCACATTCGGAAAGTATACTTATGAAAGGTGCAACCGGACTCGGCAAAACTCATCTGTCGCTTGCAATTGCAAACGAGGCAATAAAGAGGGGATACGGTGTAATTTATGCGTCTGCTCCGCAACTTGTTTCAAAGCTTGAAAAAATATATTTTTCAAACAAGGAAGATGATTCAACATTCGATATGCTTGTTGAATGCGACTTACTTATTATAGATGACCTCGGAACGGAATTTCATTCTCAGTTTTCCGTATCACAGCTTTACAACATTTTTAACTCAAGGATGTTGTCAAACAAGCCCGTAATTATAAATACAAATCTGACAATAAGAGATTTGCAGGAGAATTATACTGACAGATTTGTTTCAAGAATCTGCGGAAATGCCCGTCAGCTTGATTTTTTGGGCAGAGATATAAGGATCAGACGAAAATAATTTTAAAATATTTTCGTCAAAAATCCTGTTGCTGTCGGCTGTTTTGAAGGTCTGAAAACTTTTTTGAAAAAATTTTAAAAAAAGTATTGACTTTTTGAACGATATGTCTTATAATTCATATCGTTGCAAGTTCGGTAGCAATTACATCTTGTGGAATAGTGTAACGGTAGCACGACAGACTCTGACTCTGTTTGTTGGGGTTCGAATCCCTATTCCACAGCCACAGCCCCGAAGTTATTCGGGGCTCTTTTATTTCGAGGTGTAGCGCAGTTTGGTAGCGCACATCGTTCGGGACGATGGGGTCGCAAGTTCGAATCTTGTCACCTCGACCAGTTTGGCGCCGTACTTTTTTAAGTTCGGCGCATTTTCTTTTTAAAAAAATTTGGAGGTAATTTTATGAAAAAAGTAATTTCGCTTGCAGTTGCTCTTGTTCTTTGCCTTTCGATATTTGCAGGTTGCGGTGCAAAGGAAGTTAATCTTGCTGATCTTATGGATAAGATGAATTCCGAGTACAGCGTAGATGCAACAAAGTATGAAACAAAGGATGATATGTACAAATATTACAATATCAATGCCGACGATATCAAGCAGTTTGCCGCCGAGGTCGGTAAGTCTGATACAGACAGCAAAAATACAGAGGTAGTTCTTGTTGAGGCAACTGATTCGGATGCTGCTTCAAGAGTTGAAACTGCTCTTACAAACCGCTATAATTCAATTTTCCAGCAGAACGCTTCCTATTCGGCAGAAGAGCTTGATATGGTGAAAAATTGTAAGGTTACAAAAGACGGTAACTTTGTTACAATGATTATCGGTGAAAAGGCATCCGATATGCTTACAATGTTTAATGACAGCATTAAATAATTCATTTAAAATTTACTGAGGGCGAACATCGTTCGCCCCTTTCTTTTGCAATATTTTAAGGCAGGTTAAAAATGGTACAGACTGAGATTCAAAAAAACTTTTCACATATGAATGATATGCAGAAACAGGCTGTTTTCTGCACAGAAGGACCTTTGCTCATACTTGCAGGTGCCGGTTCGGGCAAAACAACTGTTCTTGTTAACAGAATAGCCTACATTTTGCAGTGCGAGCTTTGTAAACCATGGCAGATACTTGCCATTACTTTTACCAATAAAGCCGCAGGAGAGCTTAAAGAACGAATCTGTGCGGCAGTTCCCGAGGGCGGTGCCGACATCTGGGCGGCTACCTTTCATTCAACCTGTGCAAGAATCCTTCGCAGATACGGCGACAGAATCGGTTATACAAGTCATTTCACGGTTTACGGGACTGACGATCAGAAAAAACTCGTCAAGGATATTTTAAAGCAACTCAATATTGCCGAAAAAACTTTGCCTGTAAAATCAATCCTCTCCGAAATTTCAAAGGCTAAGGATAAAATGCTTACTCCCGAAGAAATGCGTAAGGAGGCTGAATTTGACAGCAGAAAAGCACAGATTGCAAAGGTTTATGAAATCTATCAGACAAAGCTTAAAACAGCCGACGCAATGGATTTTGACGATATGCTTTGCAATACCGTAAAGCTTTTTGAAACAGCACCCGATATACTTGATTATTACAGAAATCAGTTCAAGTACATCATGGTCGATGAGTATCAGGATACTAACAAGGTGCAGTATAAGTTTGTAAGCCTGCTTGCAAGCAAATACGGAAACATCTGCGTTGTCGGTGATGATGACCAGAGTATCTACAAATTCCGTGGCGCTACAATCGAAAATATTCTTTCTTTTGAGAATACATTTAAGAACGCAAAGATGATTCGTCTTGAACAGAATTACAGAAGTACACAGAATATCCTCAATGCCGCTAACGAGGTCATCTCAAATAACACAATGCGTAAGGGTAAAACTTTGTGGACCGAAAACGGTCAGGGCGAAAAAATTAAGGTACATACAGCCGAGAATGAGCGTGACGAGGCTAATTTCATTGCTCAGACTATTCTTGACGGTGTAGCCGACGGAAGAAAATATTCCGACTATGCAATTCTTTACAGAATGAATGCCCAGTCAAACGCAATTGAGCAGGCTTTGTCACGAAGCGGTGTTCCGCACCGTGTAATCGGCGGTCACAGATTCTATGACCGTGAAGAAATTCGTGATATGGTTGCATACCTTCAGGTTATAAATAATCCTCATGATGATGTCAGACTTTCAAGAATTATCAATGTTCCTAAAAGGGGAATAGGTGCGACAACCGTTTCCCATGCCGCAGACATTGCCGCAGGACTCGGCGAAAGCATTTACGATGTAATCAAGGAGGCGGAAAATTATCCGCAGCTTTCTCGTGCCTCTGCAAAGCTCAAAGCTTTTGTTGCACTTATTGACGGACTTATTGAAGCCGAGCAGAGTGGCGAATATTCTCTTGCAGAATTATATAACCTTGTGATTGAACACACATCATACGAACAGTATCTTAAAACCGAAAAGGACAACCCTGAAGTTCGTATTGAAAACATTGAAGAACTTTCTTCAAATATCGTCAAGTTTGAAGAGGACTACGGCGATGAGGCAGACCTCTCTGCATTTCTTGAAGAAATTTCTCTCCAGACCGATATTGATAACTACGATGCAGATGCAGATACCTGCGTAATGATGACATTACATTCGGCAAAGGGACTTGAATTTCCTGTTGTATTCATCGCAGGCATGGAAGAAGGAATGTTCCCGTCCGTTGCAACAATGATGAATCCCGATGAACTCAACGAAGAAAGGCGACTTGCCTATGTCGGAATTACAAGAGCAAAGGAAATTCTCTATTTCACAAAAACAAATTCGAGAATGCTGTTCGGATCAACAAGCTATAATAAGGGCTCAAGATTCTTAAACGAAATTCCAGATAATCTTCTTGAATACAGCGGCGGAAGAAAGCAGATGTTCACACAGGCGACTTCCGGGTTTGCCTCGGGAACGGGTGAAAAAGTTTCCGTCGCAAATCGTCGGGTAGCTCATATTCACCGAATAAATCATTTGGATTTACAAAACCTCCTGTTAAGAGCGGTGCTGTATTCAATGTAGGAGATTGTGTTCAGCACAAGGTGTTTGGCAAGGGTATGGTAATGAAAGCCGAGAAAATGGGCAATGATACTATGCTTGAAATCGCCTTTGATAAAGCCGGCACAAAAACTCTTATGGCGAACTATTGCAGTAATATGAAAAAAATCTGAGGTGATTAAAGTGCTTATATCATCAAAAAAGGTTCTGTGTCTTGCAATTTCTGCGTTGACAGCTTTTTCTGTGTGCCTTACAGGCTGCGGAAAGGACACGCAGTCTTCTGTATCTGCTACAGAGAAAACAACTGCCGTGGTTGCTTCACAGCCTGTAACAAAGGCGGCAACCTCCGATGAGCAGACACAAGAACCCACATGGAACTATTCCGAACTCAAAAGAAAATCTTCCGATATTTCCGAAAATCTTGACGCAATAATAACCGATAACAAATTCAGGGGAACGGTTTATGTCAAAATCGGAAATGCTCTTGAGTATATCGGTACTAACGGATTTTCCGACAAGGACAGGCACACAAAGAATTCTACGGACACATGCTTTAGAATTGCTTCGCTCACAAAGCAGTTTACTGCTGTTGCGGTTATGCAGCTTGTTGAGGAGAGAAAGCTTTCACTTGATGATACAATCGACAAATATTTTCCGTCATATAAATACGGCAAAAAAATCACCGTTAAAAACCTGCTTACAATGACAGCGGGCATAAAGGATTACATCAACAAAGACGGCGATACCAATACTTATGCATACAACGAATCTCAGCTTGAATATAAGGTTTCAGCCGAAAATTCCGCAAAGAAAAATAAAAAAGCCGTAATGGACTGGATACTTGATCAGGAACTTAATTTTGAACCCGATGAGAAGTATATGTACTCAAACAGCGCATATTTTCTTCTCGGTGATATCATCGAACAGGTTAGCAAAACCTCGTACGAAAAATATATTAAAGAGAATATTCTTAAACCGTCGGGAATGATGAACACAGGCTTTGAGGGCACTGATAAGCTCGCTGTAGGATATCAGGATATTTACGATAATGCGTGGACTCTATACCCGGGTGTAGGATATTCTGCAACAAGTTTAATTTCAAATGTTCCCGACTTACTCAAATGGGTTGACGCTCTTTGTACAAACAAGCTCATTTCGGAAAAATCTTTTAAAGAAATGACAACGCCGTACAAGGGTAACTACGGTTACGGCTTTGTTGTGTCAAAAGACAGCAATATGATTTCTCACACAGGAAAAATCGACAAGTATAATGCCGCTCTCGCTTTTACAAAAGACGAAAATCAAATTTATATAGCACTTTCAAACTATTCAAACAGCAGTCCGATTAATCTGTTTAATAACATTCAGAAAACACTTGCCCCGTTTTACGGTTAATTTTCGGCTGTTAATCACCAAAAATCAAAACCTCCATAAAATGTATTGTTACAGTGCATTAATTGAACTGTCAATACTTTTACGGAGGTTATTTTTATGTCAGATGTACCTTTCTGTTCCTCGGAAAATGCATGCACCGAAGGCGGCGAGCAAACTAACGGTTGTGAACCTGTTTGTATCAATGTTTCACGAATCTATGACAGTTGCGGAGCAAAAGATTGCCTTTCGAATCTTCCTGTTATGTTTACCGAAGCAAACCAGAAAATTATTGATGGGGCTTGTTCCGTAAAGATAAGTAATGTGCGCATAATTACATCTACGGTAGATGTTGAGCCTGTTGCATTCCATCGTGGCTTTTATTCGGTTGATATGATGTACTATTTTGCCGTCACCGTTGAAGCCTATACAGCCGCAGGTGCGATTCCCGAAACTGTCACAGGTCTTGCAATGTACGGCAAAAGAGTTGTGCTTTACGGCGGTGAAGGCTGTGTAAAGTCATTCTCCAGTGACAAAGATGTTGTTTGCGATACATCAGATTCGGATTGTCCGTGCAAATATCCCTATTGCCTGCCGAGAGCAACGGTTCAAATTTCAAATCCAATGGCATTGTCTGCAAATCTACAGGATTACAATAATGCGAATCCGATAACTGTTTGCAGAACATTTCCAAATTGCGTTATTGATTACCTTGACGGAGAACCTGCACAGCCTGAGACACAGCGAGTGCTTGTTACAATCGGTATTTTTACGATTACAAGGCTTGAAAGAGATGTACAGATTATGATTCCGTCCTATGATTTTTGTGTTCCCCGCAAGGAATGTCCGTCAGCGCCCGATGATCCGTGCGAAGTTTTCAGTAAAATTGATTTTCCAACAGACTCATTCTTCCCGCCGAACGCAATACACCGTGGCGACCGTGACTCTTCTCATACATCTTCTTTTAAATGCGGTTGTGAAAACTGATTATACAGAAAAACGGGGCTGATTTCAGTCCCGTTTTGTTATGCTATTTTGAAATTGTTTCATAAAGTAATTTTATTCCGCTTTCAATTTTTACATCTTTTATTCCCGAAAAGCTTAACACAATCATATTTTCGGCTTTGTTGAACTGCATAGTTTTAATTAATGCGTCGTCAATTTTCTTTATAACAGAATCGTCAATCGTTTTATCCTTAAAAATCAGCGAAACATAAAGCGAAGTTTCGTTAAACACAATTTTAACGGATGTTCCGAAATATTTCTTTATGTTTGAAAGCATAAGGCTGCTTTTTTCAAGATAAATTCTTCTTGCTTTTCTCAGATGAACATCAAGCTTACCGTTATTAATATACTTTGCAAGGGCAATTTGTTCTGTTTTTGATGCTGTCTGATTTGTGTATTTTTTAATTTTGTTGTATTCATCGGTGAGCTTTTGCGGAAGAACCATATAACTGATTCTGACAGAGGGAAGAAGTATCTTTGAAAAAGAGCCGAGATAAACCGTGTTTTCGGTATCATAATTCTGTACGCACGGCATAGGGTGCGTACTATATCGAAGCTCACCGTTGTAATCGTCCTCAATAATCAAAACATTATTTTCTTTTGCCCATTTGATTATCTCAAGTCTGCGTGTAACAGGCATTGTAATGTTGCTGTTTACGGTAAAATTAGGATTTATAAGAATTATATCGGGCTTGATTTCTTCAAGTGAATCAATACAGGCTCCGTATTTATCACATCTGAAATATTTGATGTCATAACCGTGACTGTTGAACACATATTCACTCTGAATGTAGCTGTAATCCGCAAGTGCGATTTTCTTATTATTGCCGAGAAGTGAACAGAGTATGTGCAAAAGCGTCTGAGTACCTGCTCCGACGATAATATTTTCGTATGAGGTGTTTACACTCCGTGTGCCGAGGCTGTATTTTTGCAGAGCATTTCTCAGAATTTCTTCACCCTGTTCTTCACCGTAGGAAGTGAGCAGATAGTTTTGATTTAAAACTTCTTTAACATATTTTTTCCATTCGTTTATGTTGATTATACCGTCATCAATGCTTTTACTGCTGAAATCATATTCATAGTATCTTTTTGTTTTGTTGATGTTTGAAAACATTTTATCGCTTTTTGACGGTGTACCGCTGAACTGTGCCTCAACATAATATCCGCTTCTGGGCCTGTTTGATATATATCCCTCTGCACACAACTGTTCATACGCTCCGTTGACAGTAATTTTTGAAACATCAAGGTCGGTACTCAATCGCCTTATTGACGGAAGCTTTGTTCCTTTTTTCAAACTTCCCGTTTCAATTGATTTTCTGACTGACATATAAATCTGCCTGTAAAGCGGAGTTTTATCTTTTTTATTGATAATTATAAAATCGTACAGCATAACATCACCTACCGTATTTTAACATTTTGAAAATATTATTGCAATATCAGTGTATTACGGTTGAAATTATTTCCGTTAAAATGTATAATTATATGGTATGGCATAAATTCACTGAAATGGCATAAAATACTAATTGCAGAGGGGATTTTACAATGAATGCTATGGCTGATAAATTTTTTGACAGTATAAAAGGGAAAAAAGTTACTTTTATCGGAATCGGTACAAGCAATCTTCCGCTTATAAAACTTTTTGTTGAAAAGGGTGCAAAAGTTACTGCTTGCGATAAGAAGAATTTTGAAGATTTGGGACAGAACGGTATTAAGGCTAAAGAGTACGGTGCAGAACTTTTACTCGGCGAAAATTATCTTTCCGAGATTGATGCCGATATCGTTTTCAGAAGTCCCGGCACACCTTTTTATAAGGATGAGCTTGTTGCACTTCGTAACAAGGGTGTTGTTCTTACATCCGAAATGGAAGTTTTCTTCGACCTTTGCCCGTGCAGGATTATTGCTGTGACAGGTTCTGACGGCAAAACAACCACAACAACGATTATTTCTGAATTTTTAAAGGCGGCAGGTCTTAATGTACACCTCGGAGGTAATATCGGCAAGCCGCTTCTTCCTGAGATTGAAAGCGTAAATGACGATGACTGTGCAGTAGTTGAGCTTTCAAGTTTTCAGCTTATCTCTATGAGAAAGAGTCCGGATATTGCCGTGGTAACAAACCTTGCTCCTAACCATCTTGATATACACAAGGATATGCAGGAGTACATTGATTCAAAGAAAAATATCATTCTTCATCAGAATGCTTTTTCAAAGGCTGTTCTCAACCTTGATAATGAGATTACAAACGGTTTTTCCGACAGCGTAAGAGGTCAGCTCGCAAAGTTCTCCGTAAAAGAAAATGTTTTAAACGGCGCTTTCCTTGACGGCGATACAATCTGCTATAATGACTACGGAAAAATTACCCGTATTATGAACATTCATGACATCAAAATTCCCGGTATGCATAATGTAGAAAATTATCTTGCCGCTATTTCAGCCGTGTGGGGACTTGTTGATGCAGAAACAATGACAGCCGTTGCAAAGACTTTTGGCGGTGTTGCTCACCGTGCAGAGTTTGTAAGAGAGGTTGACGGTGTTAAGTATTACAACGATTCAATTGCGTCAAGTCCTACAAGAACCGCACTTGGCACACTTTCACTTTACAAGCAGAAAATCTGCATTATTGCAGGCGGATATGACAAGCATATTCCTTATGAGCCGCTCGGACCCGTAATCAACGATAAAGTAAAACTCCTTATTCTTCTCGGTGATACTGCCCCGAAAATTGAAAAAGCCGTTAAAGAGGCTTCAAACTATGATGCAGATGAAATTGAAATCGTCAATGTAACAAATATGGAAGAGGCTGTAGCTGTTGCCCGTGAGCGTTCAACAAAGGGAGATATTGTTTCGCTTTCACCCGCAAGTGCAAGCTTCGGACTTTACAAGAATTTTGAAGAAAGAGGTAATCACTTCAAGTCAATTGTCAACGCTTTGAAGTAAGATATACAATGAACACAAAAGAACTTATTTTTGAACTCTGCTGTGCAATGGGTGTGTCGGGCAGGGAAGAACCCGCTTTGTCTGTTGCCGAAAAGTTTTTATCGGATTACACTGATGACATAAAGATATCAAACGGCAGTCTTATGGCTGTTTGCGGTAACAAAAATTCAGATAAAACCATATTGCTTGACGCTCACATTGACCGCATAGGATTTATGGTTACCGAAATAAATGAAAACGGATTTGTAAAAGTTTCTCCGTGCGGAGGAATTGACGCAAGAACTCTTGCCGATACTCTGATTTGTCTGCAGAACAATCCTGATGTAACAGGTGTTGTATGCTGTATGCCTCCTCATCTTTCCGACGGAAAAGAGGACAAGGCTATGCCAACCGACAAAATCTGGGTTGATTTCGGTCTGCCGTATGATGAAGTTAATAAACTCATTTCATTCGGTGATATGCTGACATTTGCCTCAAAGCCAGCAAATCTTTTGAACGGCAGAATTGTTGCGCCTTGCCTTGATAACAGATGCGGTGTTGCATCACTTGTTAAGTGTGCAGAGTTATTGAAAGACAATGAAACAGATTATAAAGTAATTATCCTTTTAAGCTCTCAGGAAGAAACATTTGGCACAGGCGCTAAAACAGGTGCTTTTACAGTTGAAGCAGACGAGTCAATTGTTGTTGATGTAAGCTTTGCATCTCAGCCGGATGTTTCGGGATTCTATTCTACGGTTGAACTCGACAAAGGACCAATGATTTGCATTTCTTCAATTCTCAACAAAGAAATGAGCAAATCGCTTGAAAGCGTTGCAAAGAATAAAAATATACCGTATCAGCTTGAACCGATAGCAGGCAGAACAGGTACAAATGCCGACCATATTTCAATCAGCGGAAAAGGTGTAAAAACTGCTGTTGTATCAATCCCACAGCGATATATGCATACACAGAATGAAGTTATTTCTGTAGCTGATGTTGACAATACGGCAAAGCTTATTGCCGAATACATTAAATGCGGAGGTGCTTTCAATGATTGACATAAAATTGCTTGAACAGCTTTGCCTTTGCAACGGTATTTCGGGTGATGAGGGGAATGTTCGCAATCTTATAATTAACGAGATTAAAGACTGTGCCGATGATATTAAAACAGATAATCTCGGCAACCTTATTGTGTTTAAAAAGGGAAAAAAGTCTGCAAAAAGCAAACTTATGGTGTCGGCACATATGGATGAAGTAGGTCTTATGGTAACGGATATAACATCTGACGGTTACCTTAAATTTGACGAGGTCGGCGGAATTGACAGAAGAGTTCTTCCCGGTAAGCGTGTATGTGTTGGCAGAAACGGTCTTAACGGTGTAATCGGTGTGAAACCGATTCATCTTACAAACGGTGATGAAAAAACTGCTGTTCCGAAAATGAGTGATATGTACATTGATATTGGTGCCGAAAGCAGGGAAGATGCGCTTAAATATGTAAACTACGGTGACGGCATTAATTTTGAGGGCGATTTTAAGATTAACGGCAAAACTGTTGTTACAAAGGCACTTGACGACCGTTTCGGCTGCTATGTGCTTATTAATCTTATAAAATCCGAACCCGAATATGATATGTATTTTACATTTGTTGTTCAGGAAGAAGTGGGATTGCGTGGTGCAAGACCTGCGGCTTTTACGGTTAATCCTGATTTTGCTCTTGTTATTGAAAGCACAACTGCCGCTGATGTTGCAGAGGTTGATGCATCTCATCAGGTATGCAATTTGTCAAAAGGCGCAACGGTTACCGTAATGGATAGGGCGACAGTTTATGATAAAGAAATGATAAGTGCCGCTTTTGAACTTGCCGAAAAGAATAACATAGCTGTTCAGTATAAGAGAGCAGTTGCAGGCGGTAATGATTCGGGTGCAATTCATCAGAGCAGAGGCGGAGTGAGAACTCTTGCGGTATCACTTCCGTCAAGGTATATTCATGCTCCTTCAACTGCGGCAAATCTTGATGATTGCGAAAGCGTTTTAAAACTTGCAAAAGTATTGTCCGATTATATTGCGGGCGGAAATTTAGCGAAAGGAAAGACGGTCTGAATGATAGTAACCGCCAATGAAAATTATATAAATGTAATTATGAACCTGTCGGTGGAAGATCCGTTTGCGTGCAGAATAATTTCTCAGTACAACAGTTACGATTCATCGCTTGCTTTTGTTGACTACTGGACGATAATTGACGATAAAACAGATGAGTGCACAGGTGCAATTTCCCGATGCGGAACAAACTTCATTTTATTTCTCACAGATAAAACAAATCTTGAAGAAGTTTCGTCATTTATGCGTGTTGCGGGTGCGTCAAGTGCAATATGCAGCGGAGATTTTAACCTTAATTTATACGGCAGTAAATCCGTTTCGGGTGTTATTCTGAAAAAATCAGAACCGTTTCAAAATGTTGACGAAAGTATAAATTTTGATGTTCCCGATATTAAAGAGGTTTATAACCTCATCGTAAGCTGTGCCGATGAAAATTTTGTTCCGCCGCCGTTTGATGATTTTTATGTTGATGTGAATCACAAGCTTCGTCATAATGCAACGAGAATGTACGGAGTTTATGACGGCACAAAGCTTGTTGCAATGGCTATGACCGTTGCCGAAAGCAGTAACGGTGCCGTGTTGGGTGCGGTATCGTGTCATCCCGACTACAGAAAGCACGGCTACGGCTCAACAGTTGTAAAGTACATATCCAACAGGCTGATTGCCGAGAACAAGACCGTGTATCTTCACAGAGCCAAGAATGCAAATCAGTCGTTTTATAATAATCTCGGTTTTGAACAGTGCGGATTATGGCAGGAATATTATTTTGAAAGGTGATATATTTGAGTTTTTTTGATATAGATGAAAGAGTTATAAAAGCGTCCGAAAAGGCAATGGAGCTTTGCAAGGACAAGCTTGCGGAGATTGACAATATTCAGGAATACAACCAGCAGAAGATGATAAAGGCTTTTCAGCTTGCGGATGTTCGTGAAAGTCATCTTTGGGGTTCTACAGGCTACGGATATGACGATGCAGGCAGAGAGGCTCTTGACAAGGTCTATGCCTATGTGTTTGATGCAGAGGACGCACTTGTTCGTCATAATTTCGTAAGCGGTACTCATGCCCTTACAGTTGCACTTTTCGGCGTTTTAAGACCGGGGGATACAATGCTTTCCGTAACAGGAATGCCGTATGATACAATCCGTTCCGCTATAGGCATTGAGGGTGACTATCCAGGTTCACTCAAGGACTTTTCAATAAAATTTGAAATGACCGAGCTTAAACCTGACGGAACGCTTGATTATGACAAAATCGCAAGTGACATTGCAGAGAAAAAGCCTAAAATGGTTTACATACAGCGTTCAAGAGGCTACAGCACAAGACCTACGCTCACATGGAGAGAAATCAAAAAGCTTTGTGAAATTTCAAAAGCCAATTCGCCCGAAAGTATTATTATGCTTGATAACTGTTACGGTGAATTCATTGACAAGGTTGAGCCTTTGTCGGTTGGTGTTGATATGATGGCAGGCTCTCTTATCAAGAATCCGGGCGGCGGTATTGCTCCTACAGGCGGATATATTGCAGGTAAGAAAGAACTTGTAGAGATGTGTGCCTACAGACTCACAACTCCCGGTACAGGCAAAGAAATCGGTGCTACCCTTAACGCAAACAGAGAACTTTTTATGGGTGCGTACCATGCTCCTCATGTTACGGGGGAAGCACTTAAAACTGCAGTATTTGCATCGGCACTTTTTGAAATTCTCGGTTATGAAACCAGTCCTAAGTACAATGATGCAAGAGGAGATATCATTCAGCTTATCATGCTCGGTAATGCAGAAAAGGTATGCCGCTTTTGCGAGGGTGTTCAGAGCGGTTCGGCTGTTGACAGCTTTGTATCTCCGATTCCGTCGGATATGCCGGGTTACGAAAGTCAGGTAGTTATGGCGGCAGGCGCATTTACTCTCGGTTCATCTATTGAACTTTCTGCAGACGCACCGTTGCGTGAACCGTATGCAGTATGGATGCAGGGAAGTCTTAACTTCCACAGCGGTAAGCTTGGTGTAATGCTTGCGGCAAGTAAGATTTTAAGAGATGAAAAATAATATAATCTTGTTGCTTTGATTAAAACTGCAAAATAAAAAATCCCGCTTACAAAAGCGGGATTTTTGCTATGATTTTTTATTGCGTAAGTTTTTAAAAAAGTCGGTGAGAAGTTTTGAACACTCCTCCTGCATAATGCCGCCGACTGATTCGGGCTTGAAGTTAAACGGCATTTGGAACAGATTCGTAATTGTACCGCAAGCGCCGTTTTTTAAGTCGTATGCGCCGAAATATACCTTTGGAATATGAGCGTTGATTATTGCACCGGCACACATAGGCAGGTTCAAGCGTTACATAAATTTCACAGTTCCACAATCTCCAACCGCCAAGCTTTTGACAGGCATTGTAAATTGCATCTGTTTCGGCATGAAGAAGAGCGTTTTTGCCCTGTTCACGGCGATTTCTTCCTGTGGCAACAATTTCATCGTTTCTGACAATTACCGCACCGACAGGGACTTCGTTTTCCGCAATCTCGGCAATCTCAGCCTGTTCAATAGCCTTTAGCATATAGTATAAAGTTTTATCCATTGTTAATTAATCCCAAATTTGTG
>ENA-OQCX01000138-OQCX01000138.1-human-gut-metagenome-genome-assembly--contig:-NODE-138-length-37557-cov-5.355143_pt1 | contig 37557 bp, 42 predicted proteins | sample MGYA00242762_ERZ504587 | MGnify/ENA primary metagenome ERZ504587 (study PRJEB26092, sample SAMD00036337) | human gut metagenome | host: Homo sapiens | study: EMG produced TPA metagenomics assembly of...
CCTCCTTTGATTTTGAGTTTGGCTTGCGACACCATTCTCATTCTATCACAGGAGCTTTATTTTGTTATCCTCACCACTTCCGACTACTCTATTCTCCCAGCATAGCTGGGGGATTAGACTTTTCATTCAATTCATTCAGTTTTGCCAACGCTCTTGGCTCACTAAAATCTAAGTAGTTCGTTGTAAGAATTTGCCCCGGGATTCTCTTTCGCTCGAGTTCTTTTAACGTCTGCAGGAGGGGCGTAATTCCTCCCATTGTGATAAATGCCACACTAATCTGGAATTGTTCACAGCGAAGTAGCTCTTCTTCAATAGAAGAAATAACTTTTTTACCCTCTTCTGGATTGTTTGATATAAAACTCGGTTTATATTCCAGATTTGAAGCAAGATTTCCATTGATATAGGCTGCTTCCAACCCTTGATTTATGTTTTGTATTATTTCTTCTTTCACCGTTTCATCCTCTCTGTTCTAACTTTAAATTGTAACGTATTTGACTTTACAATTCAAATTTTTTCATCATTTTCCAGTCTTTACCATGCTTTATAACGTCTCCTGATACGCCCGATCAATCAGCTTCTTTGCCTTCTGAAAGTCTTCTGCCGTCTTGATTGACACTTCTAGCTCCCCCGTTCCGTAATGTCCAATCCCGCGGGTATCTCTTGTGAATCCTTCTTCCAGTTCAACAGTGTCCGGGTCGAGTTTCATTCGGAGCAGGATCTGTTTGTTATAAATTTCAATGCAGAAAATGTTCTGCACTTTCTTATAGGCCAAATACAGCTTCAATTGGTTTGGAACAAGATCGTCTCCCAGCGATTCGATGTAGTCACAAAGCGCCGTATATAATGTTTTGAAATGGCTGCTTGCTGATGCCAGCTTCTCTAAATGTGTTTTCTGTGTGTATGTACTACTTGTTGTTGAAATGGTTGATGTTTCCGTTACTGGCTTTGCCACCGGAGTATTCAAATGCTCAAACAGTAGCAAATCATCTCCGTATTTCCGATATTTCACCAACTTGATATTCCTCTGCATCTGATTCACTGCATGCACGTCGTATTTCGTAAAATCATTTGCAATACAAATCACACAAGGCACCGACCAATCAATCTGGTCTGCTACTTCCATACCCAATTTTTCAATCACAAGCAGTTTGAAATCCGCTTTGTGATCCAGAAGCCAATCCAGATAGAATAATCCCTGATTAATTACGTTCTCGCTCGAGCTTCTCTTATACTCAAAAATCACTGGGCTATTATTTTCATCAATTCCGATGCTGTCCATTCTTCCGGATGTGATCATATATTCACTTTTCAGAAAACGAACGCCGAAAAATGTCTCCATGTTCTGCTCTATTGTTGTTTGCAGTTGTTTCTCCAATACTACCGTGGAAGAGGTGCGCTCTTTCACAACCGTTCCGACCTCAAAAAGTTTTATTTCCGACACTGCAGTTTCTCCTTCCCTGTCGCAAGATATATGTTCATTATATCGTACCTTCTTACAAAATACTATTGTAAAACATTCTTTCCGCAGGCATTCCCATCAAAAAAGGCCGCAGCTCCGCAAAGCTGTGACCTTTTCCCAATATTACCAATATGCTATTTCCGATACACCGTCTTCCCCCGTGCAACGACTTCCTGAATCTCCAGTCCCTGATCCAGTACGCAAAGATCTGCATCAAACCCTTCCTGGATTTTTCCTTTTCCTTTCAGTGACAGGATCTCTGCCGGGTTTGCCGTAATTGTCGAAATTGCGGTTTCCAGCGGAATTCCCGCTTTCTCCACGCATTCTTTTACTTCTTTCAGCAAACAGCTCGACTGGCCCATGCCCATCCGCAGGAATTCTCCCTTCTCATTAAAGATCGGCAGACTGCCCTGACCGTCGGATGAGATGGTGATGTGTTTCGGGTTCACGCCTGCATCCAGCATGCGGCGGATTCCTTTGCACACGCGGACTTCATCACAGACAGTTTCCCAGTAATCGATCTCTTCATTTCCGGTGAAATCGACCGCACCGCCCTTTACGGCGTATTCAATTGCCTTCTGGAACAGCTTCTCGTTCCGGTTGACATGGGTCGGGAGGAACTGGCTGGCCGGGATTTCGGTTTCGCTGATAACGCGTTCGATCAGCTCCATACATCTTGCACCGTCGCCAAGGTGGACATTGATCACTCCCGCTTTCCCGGAAAGAACGCCGCCGAGGCGCGTGTCTGCTGCCAGTCGGGCGAATTCTTCGAAGGTCGGCTGTGAGGATCGGTGGTCCGAGATGGCGATTTCGCCGGTTCCGATGATTTCTTCGATCATCATGATATCTTTCGTAATTCCATCCGTCAGTGTGCGCACCGGAACCTGATAGCTGCCGGTGTAGCACCAGGCGGACATGCCCTGCTCCCGGAGACCTTTTGTTTTTGCCACGAGCGCGCACATGTCACGGCCAATGCCGTCAGTTCCAAGGCAGCCGACAACGGTTGTCACGCCGAATTTGTTCAGGCCTTCCATTGTTGCCTCCGGGGTGCGGTTGGCAAAGCCGCCCTCACCGCCTCCGCCGAGCACGTGAACATGGCAGTCGACAAAGCCAGGTGTCAGGACAAGTCCGGTTCCGTCTACGGTCTCCGCGCCAGAGAGCAGGCCGTCTGCCGTTATCGTGCCGGCATCTGCGATCTTGACAATTTTATCATACACCGTAAGAACGTCTTTTCTTCCGAGGTATTCCGGCGCATAGACGTCTATATTCTGAAATAATATCATTTTCTCTCACTCCTCTTAAAATCCAATGGCAACCGCAATCAGAATCGTAATGACTGCTCCAATCATCAGTATCCCTAAGAATTTCCACATGAATTTGATCCAGTTCGACCACTCGATTTTTGCAATCGCCAGGGAGCCGATCAGGCAGCCGGAGGTCGGGACGATCAGGTTTGTGAAGGCATCACCGAGCTGGAACGCAAGGACGGATGTCTGGCGGGATACGCCGAGAAGGTCCGCGAGCGGTGCCATGATCGGCATGGTGATCGCCGCCTGGCCGGAGCCGGATACGACGAAGAAATTGAAGACCGACTGGAACACATACATCAGCACGGCTGCGGCTGCACCGGAAAGACCGGCCAGGGCCTGTGAAATGCCGTACATAATGGTGTTGATAACGGTCGGGGTGGTCGGATCGGAACCGCCAAGCACCTGCATGATGCCCTGTGCCATCGCTACAACGAGTGCCGCACCGATCAGGTCCTTTGCGCCGTCCTTGAAGGAAACGGCAATATCATTTACTTTCATGTCATTCAGATGGAAAATGACACCGATCACACCTGCCACAATTCCCATGATGAAGAACTGGGTTGCGATTTCGGCCATGTAATATCCTTTTGCCATAACGCCCCAGATGACCCAGACAACGGTAACGGCCAGTGTTACCAGAACTAGGATATGGCCGATGCCGAAGGAATGGCCCTCGTCGATGCCTGTTTTTTCGTTCTGATCACGGAAATACTGGTCGCTTTCGTAAGCAACGGAGATTTCCGGGATCTTTTTTACTTTTGCTGCATAGAACATGGTCATGCCGCAGCCAAGAGCGGTGAACACCACCCACATCACCATACGGAAACCTGCGCCGGAGAAGACGTCAACGCCGGCGATTCCCTGTGCTATTCCGACAGAGAACGGGTTCATCCAGGAGGATCCGAAGCCGATCTGTGTTGCGACGTACGTGACAAGCACGGCAATGACCGTGTCGTATCCGACAGCGACGAACAGCGGCAGAGGATCATGGTGAACGGAAGGGCCTCTTCTCCCATTCCGAACACGGCTCCGCCGAGGGAAAACAGGACGAAAAGAACCGGGATCAGCAGTTTTTCAGCTCCTTTTGCTTTACGGATCAGGCCGATCAGACCGGCTTCAACGGCTCCGGTGCGGATCATGATGCCAAAAGCACCGCCGACTACCATCAGAAATGCGATGATTTCGATAGCGGAGCTGCTGATAATTCCGTTATACATGTAATTGAAAAATCCGGTTCCGCCGTCGCCGCTGAACAGTGCAACGCCTTCTGTGACCGGTTTTCCGGCAGCATCGGTCAGATACTGGAAACTTCCGTCTTTGATGACGGTACGGTTTTTTTCTACCCCGTTCATCAGGTATGTGACATCCTCCGTCTCGTAATAGCCTTTCGGGACGAGGAAAGTCATGACGGCCGCGATAACCACCACAAAAAAGATGATAATGTAGGTATCCGGCACGTTAAATCCCCTGTTGAATGATTTCAGGCCTTCGCCTTTCTTTTTGCTCATATTTTGAGATTTCCTCCATTTGATATTCTATTCTCGTTTTTAACGCGCATGGATTAGTGTACCATAGATCATAGAGGAAAGTCACTGAAAAAATCAAAAAAGTAACAGAAAAATTTTCCATTCGGATTTTTCTGCCTGCTGTGTGCAATGTCATGCATAACATGATTGTATAGAAAGACAAACAATTCCTTTTTGGGTTTCCTGCTCCCCGTCTCTTATGCTATACTTGGAAAGTTGTTCTAACAGTAATACAAATCTAATACAGAAAGCGAGCTTTTCAAATGAATTCGTTCAAACCAATGCTACTCACTTCTCTGAAGTCCTATGACCGCGCGCAGTTTGCCAAAGATGTGACTGCCGGTATCATCGTTGCGATCATTGCACTTCCTCTTTCTATTGCACTGGCTCTTGCTTCCGGCGTGGGGCCGGAGGCTGGTATTTTCACCGCGATTGTGGCGGGCTTTGTGATTTCCGCGCTCGGCGGAAGCTGTGTCCAGATTGCCGGTCCGACGGCCGCGTTTGCTACGATTGTTGCCGGTATTGTCGCGCGGGACGGCCTCGAGGGGCTGATGACGGCGACCATTCTTGCCGGTGTCTTCCTTATTATCATGGGCTTCTGTCATTTTGGAAGTCTGATCAAGTTTATTCCTTATACGATTACAACGGGTTTTACTTCCGGTATTGCGGTGACAATCGTGATCGGACAGTTAAAGGATTTCTGCGGCGTTACGTATCCTGACGGGGTAAAGCCGATTGAAACGATGGAAAAACTGAAGGCATTTGCGGAGAATTTTTCCACGATTTCACCGGATGCTCTGATTGTCGGCGGGGTCAGCCTTGCTATTCTGATCGTGTCTCCGCTTATTTTCAAGAGAATCCCAGGATCGCTGATTGCTGTTATTGCCGGTATTCTGATGGTTCAGTTTCTGCCGCTGCACGTTTCTACGATTGGAAATCTGTACACAATCAGCAATGCGCTTCCGACGCTTCATCTGCCGGTTTTTGACATGAAACTGATTCAGTCGGCGATTCCAAATGCGTTTACGATCGCGGTGCTTGCGGCGATTGAGTCGCTTCTCTCCTGTGTTGTTGCGGACGGCATGATCAACAGCAAGCATCGTTCGGATACAGAGCTGATTGCACAGGGTGCCGGAAATATTGCTTCTGCGCTTTTCGGCGGTATTCCGGCTACGGGAGCGATTGCCAGAACGGCGGCAAATATCAAAAACGGCGGACGCACGCCGGTTGCGGGTATGGTGCATTCCATTACGCTCGTCATCGTTCTTGTTGTGCTGATGCCGTTTGCGGGCATGATTCCGATGCCGACGATTGCCGCGATTCTGTTCCTTGTTGCCTACAATATGTGCCAGTGGAGAACCTTCGTGCATCTTGTACGCACGGCTCCGAAGAGTGATATTATCGTTCTTTTTACTACGTTTGTGCTGACCGTTGTGTTTGACCTCGTTGTCGCAATCGAGATCGGCATGGTTCTGGCCTGCCTGCTTTTCATCAAGCGGATGAGCGAGGAAACGCACGCCGACAGCTGGGTCTATGTAGACGATGATTCCCCGGCGGTGATGAACATCTGCAGAAGCTGCCGCTGGAAATCCGTGTATACGAGATCACAGGACCGCTCTTCTTTGGCGCGGCGGATGCGATTGAGCACATCGTGGTAAAGGATTTCACAAAATGTCTCGTTCTCCGGATGCGGAGCGTACCGGCGATCGACAGTACAGCCATGAATGCACTCCAGAATCTGACGAAGCTCTGCGAATCGAAAGGGATCACTCTCGTCTTCTCTCATGTGAATGAGCAGCCGATGAAGGTGATGAAAAATCCGGCTTTGTGGAGCTTGTCGGGGAAGAAAATTTCTGTTCGAATATTTCGGATGCATTAAAGCATGCGGAGGAGCTGATTTCGAGATAAAAAAGGCCGCCGTGCTGAGTACTGACCTATGCTTTTCCGTTGATCACGCAGTTAATCTTTTTCTCATCGTAAAACATCAGTATCAGTCCGCCTGCGCCGCAGAATACAGCTGCACCGAATGCCGCAATCCGGTATCCGGCTCCACTGCCGTTTCCAATGGTGGAGACCGCCGTAAAGATCAGCATGGAAAGGCTCTGCCCCAGCTTGAAGGCGAAAGTTCTGGCTGCGTAGAACATTCCCTCGCGGCTGCTTCCCGAGGTAACCGCATCGCTCTGTGCAATATCTGCGACAACCGCCTGCGGCAGAATACCGAAAATCGCCATGGGAAGTGCTGCCGCGACTGTCAGAATCAGGCCCTGTACGGCTTCCGGGATGAACGGGATGTTTCCCATAAAGCCTGTGTAAAAATATGCAAGGCTGAAAACAGCAAAGGCAAACAGAATCATCTTTTTCTTGCCCAGTTTCGGTGTCAGTTTGTTGACCGGAATGTAAAAGACGAGCGACAGTGCCGTCATTCCCACAAAGTACAGCGTTGTCATCGTCTCCGGGAGTTTCAGCAGGCTGGTAACGAAAAACGGAAGGCCCGTCTGGAACATGGTGAGCGCGATCCAGTAAAAGATATCAGATCCTACAAATTTCCGGAATTCTCCATTCCGAAAGGTTGCTGTAAGGGAACGAAAGGCCGAATCCTTCGAGGGAACGGTATCTACGTAATCTTTTTCCCGGATGCAGAATACCGGCACAAGCATGCATATGAATGCTGCCGCTGCCATGGCTGTGAAAGTGATCCTGATTGCATTTACTCTTCCGAAGGAAGGAATCAGCGTACCCCAGATCGCCGGTGCCAGATAGGCCACAGCGGTTCCTGCAATAAAGGTGAAAGAAATGATGGTGGATATATTCAGGCGTTCCTGCTGTGTATGGCCCAGTTCCGGAATCAGGGCATTGTATGGGGTACAATATGCCGTGATCGAAAGATAGTATGCCAGAATCATCACAAATAAGAACGCAGCATTGATCCAGCTGTTTTCATTCGCCGGTGACCAGAACACCAGCACGGTGGAAAGTGCCAGCGGCAGGGACGCGCCTTTTAAGAACGGGATCCGCCGTCCGTTTTTTGAAGTGCACCGGTCTGACCAGGACGCAATCATCGGATCAGTGAATGCATCAAAAATTCTTCCGAAGGCTGTGATCCCTCCAATGATGGTAAAAACCCCGAAAATCACCAGCCCCTGCGGTATGAATACCGTCTGTCCCTGGCTGATTGCGGTTTCATCCGGCTGATAAAAGTACACCAGCCAGTTCGATATGATACCAGACAGCAGCGCCCATCCAAACTGGCCTGCTGCGAACTGCCATATCTTTGCCGTTGTTAATTTTTTCATTTTGCTTCCCCCTGTTTTGTCTTCTCCTGTTTTTATACCGTCCAAATTTTTACATTTTTTCCAGAAAAGGCGATTCCAAGTTTGATGACTTCCGTAACCCCTTCCTGCCGCATTTCTGTATCGTATCGCTGTGTTTCAATCTGGTTTAATGCTTCTTTCGCTAATTTTTTCAGTGTGTCTTCTGTAATCCCCTTTTTCCATTTTAGTTCCATCAGAATGCCAGGATACCGGAGTTCTCGCGGGAACAGGCTGATATCGTACCGTCCCTCTCCGAATTCCCGGTTGGATGTGATTTTATACTGTTGATCCAGCAATGCAATCAGTCCCAGTACCAGTCCATGGTAAAAACCTTCTGCGCCCGCATCGTAAAAACTGATCGACTTGTCCATATACTCTGCAATCGCACTCTGCAGTTTTTTCACATCATTCGTATACAGGCTTTCCGCAATCCGGTCTGCTGTCGTTCTGGTTACTGCTCCAATCTGCAGCAGATGGGATAAAATCTCTGCTTTGTAAACTGCCGCAATCTCCCAGTTGGGAATGGATACCTCACACAGATACGATCCGTCTGTCTGCAACTCCTTTTTTGGTGTTTTCAGATATCCAGCAACCAGAAGCAGACTGTAAATACTGGAGGGTTCTTCCAGCAGAGACCGGTAAACTACATTTTGATCAATTCTCGCAACTACTCGCTCTCCCTGCAGCAATGCATACAATTTCTCTATGACATCCTCTGTCGCTGCCTTCAGAACTTCTTCCAGAATTTCATTCTTTCCGGTGTTTACCCAATATGCCTTTGGAATACACTCCTGTGCAATATAGTTGACCACGGACCAGGGATTGTAAATTTCTTCTGCGCCAAAAAGATATCCGTCATACCAGGTTTTAAGCTCTGCTTCTTTTTCGAGAGCACCGTAATCCCGCAGCATTTTATGGACCTCTGCACGGGTAAATCCAAAGTATTTATCATATGTCTCATCCAGAATGGAATTTACCGTCAGATTATTCAGACCACGGAATATACTTTCCTGTGCAATCTGCAGAATTCCAGTTAAAAAACCGTACGACAGATGCCGGTTGTCTTTGAATGCGCCGGAAAAAAAATTCCACATAAATCCAACAATTTCTTCATAAAACTTTTTCGAATAGCCTTCCTGAATCGGTGCATCATATTCATCGATCATAATGATCGGTGCTTTTCCATAATGTTCATGAAGCATTTTGGAAAGTTTCTGCAGAGACGAGGAGAGCTCTACTTCATTCGCCTGACCTGCCAGTATTTTCCGAAAATACTCCTTCTCGTATGGTTCCAGTTTCTCACTCATCCCCAATTCCTTATGTCTGCCGAACTCTTCCTGTACCAGCTCTGCAATTTTTGCAAAAGTCAGTTCCCAGGACGCAAATTTTATATCTTTAAACGTCAGAAAAATAACCGGATATTTTCCCTGATGCTCTCGGTATTCTTCTCCACATTTCCAGATTTCTTTGTCCCGGAAATACTGGCTGGTATCTGTATCGGAAATTTCAAAGAAAACGCGAAGCATATCCATATTCAACGTCTTTCCAAATCGTCTCGGCCGCGTAAACAGTGATACCAGTGGTTTTCGATCCAGAAATTCTTTGATCATTCCTGTCTTGTCCACATAATAATATTCCGACTGTGCCGTACGTAATCAGATATTCCGATCGGGAGTGGCTTTCTTGCTTCTTTTTCCTCTTTTTTTACATACTTTCCTGACAGTACTCTGCCATCCACTGGTTTTTCTGCCTCATCCGGAATGCGCCAGCTTTTTCCTTCTTTTACGGCTCCTGGAATTTTACCTGTTTTGCAGAAAGTTGTTACAGTGCGTTCCGTAACGCCCCATAGCTTTGCCATTTCCTTGCATGTTTTCATTCGTTCCCTCCTTTCCAGTGTGCTTCTTTCCGATTATTATATCTTATTTTCAGAAATATATCAATTGTTGTATTTTCATTTTTCCGAATATTATCGTTGTTTTGCTTTATTTTCAAAGAAGGCAGCGTTTTTCTCCGCTGCCTTCTTTGAAGATTATTTTTCAGTTTTCCGCATCATTTTTCATCTGTGCCTTCGCTTTTCTTGCAATTCCCTGTGCTCCGTTCAGGATGCTTGCGCGGGTGACTTTGTCGTTGCCGTATTTCTGGCGGATTGCGTCGAGGGCGGCATCGAGTTTACGGCTTTTCTCCTTCTTTTCGGGATCTTCGAAGAGGGAGAGCTGTTCGAAATCGTCTTCGGTAAGGCCGGTTACGGAGACACCGATCAGGCGGAGGGGCTCTCCTTTCCAGGATTCGCGGAAGAGCTGTTTGGCGCAGCGGTAGATTTCATCTGTGATATCGGTCGCATTTGGAAGTTTTGTCTGGTGTGAGCGGTTTCGGAAATCGAGGGTGCGGAAGGTTATGGAAACGGAGGTGCATTTTTTCTTTTTCCGACGCATGCGGGCGGCCACGATGTCACACTGGGCGAGAAGAATCGGGTCGACCTGTTCGATAGAGACGATGTCCTCGTTAAAGGTCGTCTCTGCGCTGAAGCCTTTCGCCTCATCGGGCTGTGCTTTTACGGGGGAATCGTCGATGCCGCGGGCGTACTGGTACAGCTGATGGCCGTTTTTATTGCCAATCAGGGTCTGAATATCAGTTTCCCATGCATGTGCCAGATCTCCGATCGTGCGGATTCCGGCCTCGGTCAGCTTCTTTTCGGACGCTTTGCCGAGAAACAAAAGCTCGCGTACCGGAAGAGGCCACATCTTCGCAGGGATTTCTTCTGGAAACAGGGTATGCACTTTGTTCGGTTTTTCGAAATCGGACGCCATTTTGGCCAGGAGTTTATTGGTGGAAATGCCGACATTTACCGTAAATCCCAGCTCGTCGGAAATCCGGTCTTTAATTTCATGTGCTGCCGCGATCGGATCCGGGTACAAAAGAGAGGTTCCCGTCATATCAAGGAACACTTCGTCAATCGAGAAAGACTCCATGACCGGAGTGTAGGATGCGCAGATTTTCTTGAAGGCCCGGGAGCACTTGACATAAAGATCGAAATCACTGGGAACAATAACCATATTCGGGCATTTCCGCAGTGCCATTGCCACAGGCTCGCCGGTCTGGACACCGCATTTTTTCGCCGGAATCGACTTTGCTACAACGATACCCGTCCTTTTTGCCGGGTCACCGCCGATGCAGGCGGGAATGTCCCGCAGATCCGGCAGCCCCTCTTTCATCCGCCGCGCGGACTCCCAGGATAAAAAGGCGCTGTTGACATCTACATGGAAAATCAGGCGGTCTGCCGGCTTCTTTGTTTTATTCATCGATAAAATGAATCCGTTCTGGTTTAAAGCGGTCCTGCTGCTCTCTGTGCTCTGCAGGATAGCCAAGAGCAAACAGCGCAAAGACATGAACTTCTTCCGGCAGTCCCAGCAGAACTCTTACTTTTTCCATATTTTCTTCATTTGGTGCAATGCCGAACCATACGCCGCCAAGACCAAGCGCATCCGTTTCCAGCCAGATATTTTCCTGGGCAATCGACATATCGATCTGCGCAAATGCTGGAGCGACAAGACCTTCCAGGCGATATGCCGATACCAGCACAACCGGAGCTTTTGCCGCGCAGCCGGTGTACGGTGTCATTTTAGAAAGCGCCTCAATTTTTTTCTTATCCGTTACCACATAAAATTCCCACGGCTGCTGGTTGCACGCGCTTGGAGCCTGCATGCCTGCTTTTAAGATCTGCATAATTTTTTCTTTTTCAACCGGCTTGTCTTCATATTTTCTAACACTGATTCTGTGAAAAATACTGTTCATTTCAAAATCCTCCTTGGTTTCTTATGGGATGTCTCTTTGCAGACTATTATAGCATTTTTCCTAAAAAAACTCCAGAATCCCTGTCGTCTCATTTTTATCTATGTTTTATTTTTCACAAAAAGAATAGCCGATCGTCCATCTTTCCTTCCGGAACAAATTCTCTATTCTTACAAATTTTGTCCGCATATCCAGTCGTAATAGGAAGCCGCATTTTTTGTGTTGACCCCACGTGTAACTGCGAAAGATAAAGCACCTGTGTCAAAATATCAGCCATAGAAAGATTTCCACATTTTTTCTCAATCAAAATGGGATTCGGTGATCCTTTTTTATTTTTCATATTTGTCGTCACAAGATATCCTTTGTCTGCGTTATAAACACAGTATCCCATCGGTGGATTCTCTATCTGCCCATTCTGCCAGAATATCAGTTTACTGCTGATATTTTTTCTTACTTCAATAATATTATACATAATTCCCTTGGCCGCAAAGTAATTTTTATACCATTCATCATCTTCATTGCTGAATCCATCTCGATGAATCACAATGTTCTTCGGCATTTCACCAAAACGGTCTTCATATGCAAAAATCACCTGATCAAAAATATCCTGAAGAATCCTGGTAGTAATTTTTTCTCCCTGCTGTGGTGCTGCCGGTTTATAAAATCCAAGCAGACGGCCATATTTGTCAAACACAACCGAGCAGGCAGGATAATGAATTCCTTTTGCTATCGTCGCAACATCAAGACCTACAAAACAATCCACATTGCCAGGCATATCTTTTACAACCCATGGAATCCCGCCTGTTTTTCCAAGAATTCCAAGAATTATATTGTGAAGGTAATATCTTGAATTATTTTTTGCCTTATTCCCTTCTTTTGCTTCCTCAGCGAACAATTTTGCTGTTTTCATACTGATCATCTGTGACGGGATATTAGCCTTTGCCCAAATAGTTTTAAACGGATTGTACGGTCCATCTTCCTCCATCCCATCTGGTACAAGTGCAATGACCAGATCGATTCCTTCTATCTTCTGCAATTTATTGGCAGCTCTTTTATAATCTGTAATATCTCCCAACTCATATTCTTCCCGTACCATTGCCTTTACATCCAGATCCAGCAGTCCCGCCATGGTATATAAATCCTTTTCCCCGTGATACTTTCCAAGTTTCGCAAAGGTATAAATCCCATTTACAACTGCCTTCATCAAATCATAGGAATTTCTCGGATACAAATATCCTATTTTTATTTCTTTTTCCGTCTTTCGATAAAAACCGTAGTTGAATACTTTAAATTCTTCGCCGCATTTAAGAGCCTTATCTTTTCCACAAACTAACAGCGGTTCTTTAACTTTACCTTTCTTATAGCCAATTTTCTCTACTGTACATGGATCTGTTTCAAATTTCATTCCGTCAAGTGCTCAATCGTTCCAATATCCTGTATAAAATCCTGGTCTAAAAGTACTCTGGTCTTCATATTCCGTTTTACCAAGGACTCTGTCCGCATAGAAAAAGCTGCATCCATACGGCTTACCGTTTCTCTTGTCAATACTGGTTTTAATGCCTGCGGATAATAAGGTAATTCTATTCCCGTCTGAAGTGCCACCTTAACTATCCTGATATCATCAGAAATATTCTCTACCTGTATGCTTCATTTCGTTGGATATAATACGCCTTTAGACTATCTGCAAAATCCAGTTTATCCGTTACGGTCAAATCACAGATTTCTGTCAGAATGCCTGTCTGATTATTCTTTGCCCAGTCATTTTTTACTTCCTGACCAATTAGATTTAGTCCTTTTTCCAGATAATCAGCTACAGTTTGATTCGATGAAAAAAGACTGCTGGTATCAATTCTCAGATATGCTTTTTCATCATCCATAATAGTAACCCAGAAATTATATTTCCGTTCCAGACTAATTTCTCTGTTCCTGACGAAAACGTCTCAAATCCCTGATTTGTCATAATCCACTTACTTGTCACATTACTTTTACAGGAATATTTTCTGTATTTTCCAAAAATCAAAATTTGGGATAGTTTTTGTGTGATCCAGTATTTGATAAGTTCCTGATAGATTCTTCTGTTTTCTAAAACAGGCAGTTCTCGTGATCCCTCATATTCGACTGTAAAATCAGCATTTGGGATTTTCTCTTGCAGTTTTTCCGTCGCATAGATTTTGTTTCCATCTTCAAATACGCCTGCCTGATTCCAGTTTCGTAATTTCCAGCTGCCCTCTGATAATAGAATATGTATTTCCTATTTTTTGTGCATGAAGTTCATAAACATGAAATTCTACCGGTTTTACAGTATCTACTGACGCAAATACTTCCATTTTTAAATCTTTTTCCAATATAGTTCCTCCTGGTTTTCATAAAGTTTGTTTTATCATATTTTTTTGTCCTGTATTATTGTGATCCATTTATATTATTCATTATTTCCAACGTATTCTCCAATTTTGTCTTTATATTTTCCCGCAGCATTTGTGGTTCTATAACCATAAACTTATCCATATATTTCATGAACCATCCAAGTAAAGTTACACTGTTCATTTTATAAAAAACGGCTCTGCAATTTCCATTTTCCAGTTTTTGGACCGATACATTTTTCCCAACAAAATCATAGAGAATTGCATTTGTCGCCGGTTCTGGTTTATATTCCACTTCTATTCTTACGGTTTCCCCCAGGAAATGGTTTACACTTTCTTCAATATATTTCCGAATAATAAGTTCGGGATTTGGACCTATTTTTTCTACAGCGTCAATCGCGTCACTCTGTGATATCTCCAGATTTTCAATTCGATCAAGCCTATAACTTGTAAGTCTATCATAATGATCATGTGCCCCGATTAAATAATAGGTATTATCAGACCAATATATTTCATAAAGATTAAGCGAATATTTTTTTCCTTCTCTTCGAAGCACCTTTTGCAACTTCTCATTTACTTCTGTATATTGAAATTCAATTTTTTTATGGAGATACATAGCTTCCAGCATTGTTTCAATGTAGTATCCTGTTTCCCTATCAGAATCCATGTTTCCTGCCTTGGGTGTCATCATATGACAAAATCTGCTTCGACTTCTCTTACTTGTAAGATCCAATAGTCGTTCTTTCAATTCCTTTGCTTCCTTTGCAGAAATGCATCTTGCCTGCTGTACTGCATCCAACATAATTTTAATTTCCCAGTCCGAAAATATATGTTTTTTCATATACCAGCCCATCTTTTTATCCGCACACTGATATATTTCATAACCACAAAATTGCAGCATTTTAATATCACGATAAACAGAACGGCGATCGACCTGTTCTATTTGATATTCCTCTTCCAGATATTTCAAAATCTGTGTCGCATTCATCGGACTTTTTTCATCTGTTTCCTCTAAAATCTGTAACACTCGAATCAGTTTTTCTTTATGATCAGTTCCCATTCTTTCTCCTTTTGATCATTTTATATGTATCTTACCTTTTCGCCGCTTTTTATCATAATATTATATCATCTGTCACAATAATGGCACACGTAAAAACATCTGCCCTATTGGACAGATGTTTTTACATATCTAAAAGCATTTCATAAATATGCTGTTCTTTCTCACTCTGCAAGAAAGTGCCGCGCGCCAACGCATTTTGCAGGCGGCTAAGCTGTGCGTCTGCATAGCCGCCGAAGGACTGGACGGCTCATTTCCATTTTCATCACCTTTCTTTCTCAGATTGAGATCGAAAAATCTGCTTTCACAAGAAAGAAAAAAAGCGCGATCTGCACCAGCAGCATCAGCGGAACGCCGATGGTAAACTTCTTTTTTCTTGTCTTGTGATGGAACAGGTGCATCGCCAGCAGTGCTCCTGCCGAACCGCCGACTGCGGCCAGGGTAAGAAGCGTCGAGACACGGATTCTCCATTTTCCATGCACAGCGTTTCGTTTATCGATGCCATAGACTGCTATGGTGATCATATTAATACAGATCAGATACAGGTACAATCCTGCCTGTAGTTGAATGGGAAGGTTCATTCTCTCTTCACCAGCCTTTCCTTTTTATCTTTCTTTGAAAAGAAGGCAGCGTTTTTCTCCGCTGCCTTCTTTTCAGATTTTTTCAGAATCATTTCTTCTCCAGAAAGATTTTTCTGGTAATAAAGTTGTACACCATGACAACCGCAGTTGCAAAGACTTTTGCAATGGTGTAAATCAGGTTGTAGCCGATGTGCTGCTGCAGTGCAGTGCTCCCCCGGTAGATGGGTCCTACTACAATCCAGATCAGGAAGCTGTTCAGCAGCATTCCGATCAGGGAAAGGACGACGAAGGTAATGAATTCGACTTTTTTGTTCAGGTCTTCTTTTCGCTCAAAGACAAATTTGAAACTTAAAATGTAATTAGCGATGACGGACACAGTAAATCCGGCAACAGAACCGACAAGCGATGCCATTTCAAAATATGAACTGGAGGTCAGCGCCATAACAAGGTTCAGAACGATCAGTCCGGTCACGTAATCAATACCAAAGCTGATGAAGCCGACGATACCGAATTTCACAATCTGTGCAAATAATTTTTTCATTTTTTCCTCTGTTTCTTCTTATATAATTTTTAAGCAACATCCTGTAAAGAATACCATACAATGCCATTTTTTTCAAGTTTCTGCAAATTTTATCACAGCAAAAACGCCAGATTTCACGTTTTAAAATGAAATCTGACGTCTTTCGTTTTTTCTAAAATTCCTGTTTCTCCATAAATCCTACACTGATCCGGTACGAAATCAGCAAAACCACGATCCTGCAGTAAAAATTCCTGCCTGGCCCGGAATTGTGCCGTAATGGTGCCAATCAGCTCCGTGATTTGATCCAGTGTCGCTTCTCCTGCGACTTTCTGCACAAACAGAATCACACCGGCAAACAGAAAACAGATTCCTGCCATCATGACCCGTGCGCTTTCTGCTCCGCATTTGATCTGCACCGGAATCATGATGGAAATGGTAATGAAAAATACCGCCAGAAAGACCGGTATCATTCCCGCATTTTCCGAGAGAACACCAGATACATTCGAAACGCCGTGCACCAGCAGGGATACCAGGTATAACGCCCAGGCGAGGACAAACGATACTACGGTTCCGGCCACGCAGAACAGGTATTTTTCGCGGATATACAGTTTCCGGTCAATCGGGAGTGTGAACAGGAACGGCAGTCCGTTATCCGCTTCATCGCAGGAAAGCGTTCCGATCAGCAGAACGATCAGCAGAAACGGAAAATAGCCCAGAATAAAGGTGTCCGTCTGGCTAAGTCCGAGGAATACACAGATCATAAGGAAAAGGATCATCGTGTTGCGATGGCCTTTTAACAGCAGACAGATATCTTTCTCTAATAATCCACTCATCTTTTTTCTCCTCCTGTCATCATCAAAATTACATCATCAATTCCGGCCCGCTCTACTACAAGGTCGGGAACGTTTTCTTCGTAATATTTTCTGTCGTTGGTAAGGCATGCATAGCCATACGGTTCTTTCTGGGTATCGAGCAGATATTCTTTGTCGAGCGCCGCATACTGCGCCTCGTCTGCCTTGATGAGACCGTATTGCTCGAGAATCACATCCGTCTCCTCGTGCAGGAGCTGTTTTCCCCCGTGAATCAGATAAATGTCATCGCAGAGATGCTCGAGATCGGAGGCGATGTGGGACGTAATGAGGATCGTCCGGCTCTCATCTTCGGCCGCGTATTCGCGCAGCAGGTCGAGAATCTCATTTCTCGCTTCCACATCGAGTCCTGCGGTCGGCTCGTCGAGGATCAGAAGCTGTGCCTTGTGTGACAGGGCGGTAAGTACACGCAGCTTCGCCTTCATTCCATTGGAAAATTCCTTGAACTGTTTTCCTTCCGGAAGATGCAGCTTCTGGCACTCTCTGGTGAACCAGCTTTCCTCAAACTTTGGATACATTTTCGCCAGAATTTTCTCCACTTCCACGATGGTAACTGTCCGTTAAATCCAGATTCTGCCAGCGAAACGCCGATATTCTGCCGGTCCTCTGCCATAATTTCTGTGATCGGTTTTCCAAAGAGTTCGATTATTCCGCCATCTGCTTTTGCAAGGCCGAGCATCAGCCGGATCGCCGTGCTTTTTCCGGCTCCGTTTTTTCCAATCAGTCCGGTGATTCTTCCCTCCGGAATCTCCATAGAAAGCTCAAAATCAAATCCCGGATACACCTTTCTGACATTCTGCATTTTTATCATGTCTGTCTCTTCCTTTCTGCCGCTGCTCCGGCATTCCTTATTTTTCCTCCAGAAGAAGGGTTACTGTCTCCAGAATATCCTCCCGGCTCATTCCCATCGCAAGGGCACGGTCGATGGCTTTTTCAAAATCCGCCTCTGCTTCTCTCTGCCTTGCCTCCAGCGCGAGCTGTTTGTCGGAAGCCGTTACATACGTTCCCTTTCCGTGAATCGTTGTAACAAATCCTTCCTCTTCCAGCTTGTCATACGCCTTTTTGACGGTCAGCGCACTGATCCGCAGTTCCCCGGCCAGAGAACGGACGGATGGGAGCGCCTCTCCTTCTTTTAATGCTGTATTGATAATTTCTGATTTGATCTGCTCCATGAGCTGCTCGTAGATCGGCACCATGAGGAATGATTCAAAATAATATGCATATCGTTTCTCTTCTCCTTTACAATAAACAGTATATAACAGTCAGCTACTGTTGTCAACTGTTATATACTGTTTATTTCAGAGAATTTTCTTTGTTTTCTTCTGCATTTTCCCCTCTTTTCTTTGCTTTCTATGGTTTTTCCTCTGCTGTACATGAAAAAAGCAATCAAAAAAATAGCAAAAAGTTCTTGACCAAATAAAAAACACCCGTTATAATGCGTGATATAAAATATGAAAGAGCAGACAAAGGAGTCTGAACAGAAATGTTTTCTCCCTGGTCTGCTCTTTTTCTATGCAAAAAAGGAGGAACACCATGAGATTAAATCCCAAGGAACAGGAAAAACTGATGCTTCATATGGCCGGTAATCTCGCCAAAGAGCGGAGAGCACGCGGCCTGAAACTGAATTACCCGGAAGCACTCGCCTACATCAGTTCCGAGCTTCTGGAACTGGCAAGGGACGGAAAGACCGTTGTGGAGCTGATGCAGCTCGGCACAAAGATTCTGACCCGCGACGATGTCATGGACGGCGTTGCCGATATGATCGGCGAGGTTCAGGTCGAGGCAACGTTCCCGGATGGAACCAAACTGGTCACTGTACATAATCCGATTCAGTAAGGAGGAGACATCATATGAAAATCGGTGAAATCATGGCTTCCGATCGCGAGATCACATTAAACGAAGGCAAAAAGACAGTCACTGTCATGGTAGCAAATAAGGGCGACCGTCCCGTTCAGGTCGGCTCCCATTTTCATTTCTTTGAGGTCAACCGGTGCCTCTCTTTTGACCGGGAAACGGCGTACGGTTATCACCTCGATATTCCTTCCGGAACTTCGGTCCGTTTTGAGCCGGGCGAGGAAAAAGAGGTGCAGCTCGTCGAGATGGGCGGCAGAAAACGTGTCTTCGGTCTGAATGACCTGACCCGCGCACAGGCTACCGCTGACACGAAAGCCGCATCACTGGAAAACGCGAAGTTAAAAGGATTTCTGTAAGGAGGGACAGCAAAAATGAGTGTAAAAATTTCCGGAAGTAAATATGCCGCTATGTACGGTCCGACCGTCGGCGATAAGGTCCGCCTTGCCGACACCAGCCTTGTGATTGAAGTCGAAAAAGACTACACCACATACGGCGATGAAGTAAAATTCGGCGGCGGCAAATCCATCCGCGACGGTATGGGACAGTCCGTCAAGACCTGCAGCAGAGACGGAGACCTTGATCTTGTCATCACAAACGCTCTGATCGTGGATGCTACAGGCATTGTAAAAGCAGACATCGGAATCAAAGACGGAAAAATTGCCGGCATCGGAAAAGCCGGAAACCCGGATGTCATGGACGGCGTGACTCCTGGCATGACGGTCGGCGCATCGACCGAGGCTCTGGCCGGCGAGGGTATGATCGTTACGGCAGGCGGCATCGATACTCACATCCACTTTATCAGCCCGCAGCAGATTGACTGCTCCCTCTACAGCGGCGTGACCACGATGATCGGCGGCGGCACCGGCCCGGCGGACGGCACGAACGCAACGACGTGTACCCCGGGACCGTGGAATCTGCGCATGATGCTGAAAGCCGCAGAGGAATATCCGATGAACCTTGGTTTTCTCGGCAAGGGCAACTGCTCCGACGAGGCTCCGTTGATTGAGCAGGTCAAAGCCGGTGCGATGGCCTGAAAATCCACGAGGACTGGGGCGCAACGCCGGCGGTCATTAACCACTGCCTCAACGTTGCCGATGAGTTCGATGTCCAGGTTGCCATCCACACCGATACTTTGAACGAAGGCGGATGCGTCGAAGATACGCTTGCGGCCATCGGCGGAAGAACCATCCATACGTACCACACCGAGGGAGCCGGCGGCGGCCACGCACCGGACATCATCCGCGCTGCTGCTGCACCGAACGTTCTGCCTTCCTCCACGAATCCGACAATGCCTTACACTGTCAACACACTTGATGAGCATCTTGACATGCTGATGGTATGCCACCACCTCGACAAGCACATCCCGGAGGACGTTGCGTTCGCGGATTCCCGTATCCGCCCGGAGACGATCGCCGCAGAGGATGTTCTGCACGATATGGGTATTTTCAGTATGATGAGTTCCGACTCCCAGGCGATGGGCCGTGTCGGTGAGGTCATCACCCGTACGTGGCAGACCGCAAGCAAAATGAAGGATGAGCGCGGCGCTCTGCCGGAGGATGCCGGTCATGAAAACGATAACTTCCGCGTGAAACGTTATATCGCAAAATATACGATCAACCCGGCCATCACCCACGGTATCTCCGAGTATGTCGGCTCGGTCGAAAAGGGAAAATTTGCTGATCTCGTGCTCTGGAATCCTGCTTTCTTCGGCTCCAAACCGGATATGATCATCAAAGGCGGTATGATCGTCGCTTCGAAAATGGGAGACGCCAACGCTTCGATCCCGACGACACAGCCGGTCTGCTATCAGCCGATGTTTGCCGCTCACGGAAAAGCAAAACAGGAGGCATGCCTGACCTTCGTTTCCCAGGCTGCTTTCGATGCCGGTATCAAAGACGCATACGGACTGGAAAAAACGGTTGTCCCGGTACACGGCTGCCGCAGTATCAGCAAAAAGGATATGGTATGGAACGACCGCACGCCGGTGCTTACCGTAGATCCGGAGACATATAAGGTCACTGTTGACGGCGAGGAGATCACTTCCAAGCCAGCAGAAAAACTGCCGCTGACCCAGCTTTACAGCCTGTTCTAAACGGCTCTGCATTCTGTAAAACCATACGAGGAGAATTTTATTATGCTTGGAGTGTGTCTTTTATTTGTAGGAATTGTACTGATCAACAACGGCATGTGCACCCTGTACCATGTGGATGGACGCTCGGCCGCTGTAATGAATATCTTTACCGGCGGACTTTCCCTTTTCATCAACTTCGTGAATCTCGTGCAGGGAAATTATTACGCTGCCGGAACGGGACTGCTGTTCTGCTTCACTTACCTCTTGGTGGCCGTCAATAAATTTTTAAACGCCAGCCCGATCCCTTTTGCGTGGTTTTCGACCTTTGTTGCCGTCAACGCTGTCATCTTCGGAACGATCGAAGGCTTCATTGGAAGCGCGGCGCTTGGCATCACGCCGGATCTCCGCTGGGCGGGCATCTGGTATCTGTGGGCCATTCTCTGGGGTACTTCTTTTGTGGAGGATATCTGCGGAAAGAAGCTCGGAAAATTTGTGCCGTGCCTTCAGGTATTTGAGGGCGTTGTCACCGCGTGGATCCCGGGCGTCATGATGCTGCTTCAGATCTGGTAATTCGGTAAGGAGGAACTTTTTTCAATGGTTTGCGAACAGATTTTAGGAAAACTTTCGGAATTTGACACTTCCGGAAAAACGATCGAATACGTCGATATCGAATGGCATGAAGCCTTCAAAAAGATTCATAAAAAGACGACCGACCACGGAACGGAGCTCGGCATCCGCATGGACGATTCCATTCTCACAAGGGGTCTGTATCAGGGTGATGTGCTCTATGCAGACGATGAAAAAATCATCGCCGTCAATACGCCTCCGTGCGAGGTGATCCGCGTTTCCCTTACTCCGGGTCACGAAAAGCAGGCGGCAAAGGTCTGCTACGAGATCGGCAACCGCCATGCACCGCTGTTCTGGGGCGAAAACGATACTTTTATCACGATTTACAATGAGCCGATGCTTCTGATGCTTCAGAAACTCCACGGCGTTACGGCCGAAAAAGAACTGAAAAAGCTCGACTTCGACCAGCGGATTTCCGCATCGTTCCACAATCATCATCACTGATGCGGTCTGTCCGCACGCAGAAAAGAATGGGCCGGCCCCTTTTCGCGGGCAGGCTCATTCGATATCTTATGATTTTTCAGGAGACTTTTTATGTCCGAACTTAATTTTTATCTTCTTCAGATCAACGACGCCCTGTTTCCGATCGGCGCGTACTCGCACTCGCAGGGACTCGAAACGTATATTCAGCGTGGAATTGTGCACGATGAGGCGACGGCAAAGGAATATATCCACCACAAAATCCGATGGAATCTTGCCTTCACGGAGCTTCTCGCCGCAAGACTCTCCTATCTTGCTGCCGCATACGGGGATCTGGAACAGCTTCTTTCGATTGAAGAAATTCTGGAAGCGTCGCGGATTCCGATGGAACAAAGGGAGGCCGCACGGAAAATGGGGTCCCGTTTTGCAAAGACGATCGAAAAGCTGGAGCTGCCCGTGACAAAAGAGGAAAACGGGATCTTCCGCCGTTATCTTACTGCCAGGAAAGGCAGGCGATAAACCACTGCTGTATCTACGGTGTTTTCTGCGCTGCATGAACATTCCGCTTGCCGATGCGCTGTCGCATTATCTCTATGCGCAGACTTCCGCGATCGTGACAAACTGCGTCAAAACGATCCCGTTAAGCCAGAGCGCCGGACAGCAGCTTCTCGGCGGATGCTATGCGGAATTTGCCGAGATTTTAAAAGATCTGGAACACCGGAGTGCGGAGGATCTCTGTCTTTCTGCGCCGGGCTTTGATATCCGCGGGATCCAGCATGAAACACTGTATTCCCGTCTTTATATGTCGTAATGTGTTTGTTTCGCGCAATCATTATTTTCAGGAAAAGAGGTATGTGTTATGTCTTACGTAAAAATTGGAGTAGCAGGACCGGTCGGCTCCGGAAAAACGGCACTGATTGAGGCGCTGTCCCGGAAAATGGCAAACGATTACAGTATTGGCGTTATTACCAACGATATTTATACAAAGGAGGACGCACAGTTTCTCGCGAAGAACAGCGTCCTTCCGGTGGAACGCATCATCGGCGTGGAGACCGGCGGCTGCCCGCACACCGCGATCCGCGAGGATGCTTCGATGAACCTCGAGGCCGTCGACGAGATGATGGAGCGGTTCCCGGACATCGAGCTTCTCTTTATCGAGAGCGGCGGTGACAACCTCTCCGCTACGTTCAGTCCGGAGCTTGTGGACGCCACGATCTTTGTTATCGATGTCGCTGAGGGCGATAAGATTCCGCGGAAAGGCGGCCCTGGCATTACACGGTCCGATCTTCTCGTCATCAACAAGATTGATCTGGCTCCGTATGTCGGTGCAAGCCTGGAAGTCATGGAGCGCGATTCGAAAAAAATGCGCGGCGAGCGGCCGTTTCTGTTCACCAACATCCGCGGCGATGTCCATGTGGATGATGTTGTTTCCTGGATCAAAGAAAATGTGCTCTTAGAGGGAATGTGATGCTTATGGAAAACAAATTCGGAAAAATTTCCCGCATCACGGCCTGCGCGGCGTTAAAAAACGGAAAGACGATTCTCGAGGACCTCTCCTTTACGGCGCCGTACAAGATTATGGCTCCGTTTGAAAAAGAGAACGGCGGAATCCAGATCATGCCTCTCTGTGCCTCCGCGGGTATTATGGAAGGGGATTCACAGGAATTTTCTTACCATGTAAAAGAGGGGGCGGATCTCGAGGTCCTGTCGCAGTCGTTTGAGAAGATCCACAAAATGGACGAGGGATCGGCATCCCGCACAATTTCCGTTCAGGTTGATCCGCACGCGGTACTTTACTACTATCCGCAGCCCGTCATTCCGTTTGCACAGTCTTCTTTTACGAGTACAATGACGATTCATCTGGCAGACGAGACATCCCGCCTGTTTCTGCTGGAAATCATCTCCTGCGGACGGAATGCGCACGAAGAGCGGTTCCAGTACCGCCGCTTTGCCTCAAAGGTACAGATTTTCCGCGGTCAAAAGCTGATCTACCGCGACAACACCTGCTATCTGCCCGATCAGATGCCGATGGAAGGGATTGGTATGTACGAGGGATACACGCATATGGCGAACCCTTTTCTCTCACGGACAGAATACGCGGATACGCTTCTCAATGAAATCCGGGAAATTCTTGACGGCGATCCGGAAATCGACGGCGGCGCAACGACGCTCTCCGGCGGCGATCTTGCTGTTCGGATTTTCGGACACCGTGCGCAGAAGCTGCAGCAGACGGCGGAAAAAATCAAAACTGTGTATGAAAAACTTCTATAAAAACAGACTGGAAAATTTCTGATTTCAATCAATCAAAAATTACCGGAAAAATGTCAAAATAAGGTGTGACAACCTCTTTGGAATGTGATAAAATAGCTTTCGTTTGAAACGAAGATAAAACTAATTTTACCATCATTCTGAGGAGGTTTTTTCATGGAAAGAGATATGACAAAGGGAAGTCCGCTTCCGGTCATTCTGCAGTTTACGCTGCCGCTGATTATCGGAAACATTTTCCAGCAGCTCTACAACATGGCAGACACGATTATCGTTGGCCGATATGTCGGAGCGGATGCACTGGCTGCAGTTGGTTCTACGGGAACGATTATGTTCCTGGTGCTTGGATTTGCGCAGGGCATCACAGCAGGTTTTACGGTTCTGACATCGCAACGGTTCGGTGCAAAGGATACGCGCGGAGTAAAGCGAAGTGTGGCAAACGGCATTCTACTGGCTCTCCTTTTCACGGTTGTCCTGACATTCTTCAGCATGATCTCCATGCGGCCGTTGCTGCATCTCATGAACACACCGGAAAATATTTTTCAGGACGCTTATACCTATATTATGATTATCTGCGGTGGCCTGATCGCTACGATTTTTTACAATCTGCTTTCCTCCTATCTGCGTGCAGTAGGAAACAGCCAGACTCCGCTGATGTTCCTGATTTTTTCGGCTGTATTAAATGTTCTTCTGGATCTGCTTCTCATCATTCGTTTTAAAATGGGCGTTGCGGGAGCCGGATATGCAACCGTTTTCTCCCAGGGAATTTCTGCTGTGCTCTGTCTTTTTTATATTTATCGCTCCATGCCGGATATGTGGCCGGAAAAACACCACTGGAAGCTTCATGCGGCAGATTCCCGCCATCAGCTCTCGATGGGCATTCCGATGGCACTCCAGTTTGCCATCACCGCATCCGGTACAATGATTATGCAGGCTGCCATTAACCTGTTCGGCTCGGAGGCAGTTGCCGCTTTCACGGCGGCCTGTAAGCTGCAGAATCTGGTCACACAGGGCTTTTCCGCAATGGGACAGACGATGGCAACCTACAGCGGGCAAAATTTCGGAAAGGGCGATATTCCACGGATTAAAAAGGGAGTTCGCGCTGCACTTCTGACTTCCATCACATATTCGATCGCAGCCGCTGTTCTCGTCTTCCTTCTTCTGAAGCCATGTCTTTCCCTCTTCTTCTCGGGTGATGTCGATATGGCCGCCATGATGCCATGGGCAAAGACTTATTCCTATATGTGTGCTCTTTTTTATGTACCGCTCTGTACCATCTTTATTTTCCGAAATGCAATGCAGGGTTGCGGCTACGGCTTTCTGCCTATGATGGGCGGTGTTTCTGAACTCTTTGCGCGCCTTATTGTAGCTGTGATTGCCATGAAAGTCATCAGCTACCCGCTCGCCTGCTTCTGTGACCCGGCAGCCTGGGTGACGGCAGCTGTCTTTACCGGTGTTTCGTATCTGTTTGTCATGAAGGATATCGACAAAAAGTACGGGACAAAGACACCGACGGCTCCGATCAGCTGACATTTTTTCATACCAAACGCAAAACTGCGCGGAATGCACGATTCTGAAATGCATTCCACGCAGTTTTTTGTATTTACAGGATTACAGATTCAGTTTTGCTTTCTGCAGACTTACACAGGAACGATGATATGTGAGTGTCATCGTCAGATAAATGACGCCCACGACAATGACTGCGAGAATACCGGTATGGAACACCAGATGCAGGATCATCGTCGCACACAGCAGGATCTGAATCATCTTGCCCAGCGCCATATAGCTTATAGGCACTCTGATATACCATCTCTTTTTCTGCCTCATCGCAACTTGCCATCCAGTCTTTCTGGAAGTTTTTTGAGTTCATATCGCCTCTCTTCTCCGGGTGAGCTGCCTGAACCATTTTTACATAACGCATCTGATAATAGCCATAGAGAAAGAAGTTGATACAAAACATAGCACAGGTTGCCAGGAATCCGGCGAACTCTTTTCCCGATGCTTCTTCCAGCCAGGAACGGGAAAAGGTAAATGTCAGCACGATGATATCGCAGACCTGCGAAATCACATTGCAGCTCATCAGCATCGCGCCGTATTTCTCTTCTTCATAGCTTAAGACTTCGTACTGTTCATCCTCTGCTTCTTCGAGATGCTTCATCGTATCCTTTAATTTCCGGCTGTAAAATTCCATCAGGACAATGCTTACAACGAAAATTACCGCAATGATCGGCAGTGCCAGCGGGCGGACCAGATCGCTCAGATCACTCATGCCATTTTTCACTCCGAACGTCATAAAAATTCCGACAAAAAAACCGCAGACTCCGCCGATTCCCAGATAAATCAGCATCCGTTTCATCAACTTTCCGTAGGATTTGGTTTGTTCCCCTGTTTTTCTTTCATGGTTCATCCTCCTCATATTGAAAAATATCTTCTACTTTTACTTCACAGATTTTTGCAAGTTTTAATGCCAGTGTCACCGACGGTGAATAGTCTCCCCGCTCGATCAGCTGATGGTCTGTCTCGATACTCCCGCCATTTTTCCAAGGTCGGTTTGGTTGATGCCAAGCTTCGAACGGTACTCTTTTAACTGATTGTACAGCGGCATCGCAGTATCTCCTTTCACTTTGTTTTTAGATGAGCTCTCTATTTGACAACTTTTCTTGTCATCTACTACTCTACTATTGACAACTTTATTTGTCAATAGTTTTGACAAGTTTTTTTGTCATTGTCAAGCGGATATTCGCAATGGAAGCAGGGGACTTACTTGATTCGGTTAAACTCCCGGTTGATTTGTAGGCCGAAATGTACTAAACTAGAGATATCTATTTTCGTAACTATTCAAGCCGCAGAAAGGACAGAATCTATGGAACAGAAAGACAGCCGGTTTGCCGTATTGATCGATGCGGACAATGTTTCCCCAAAATACATCAAATATATCCTGGACGAGGTTTCCGACCAGGGTGTTGCCACGTACAAACGGATCTACGGGGACTGGACCGATATCTCGAAAAAGAGCTGGAAAGAGCAGCTTTTGCGCTACTCGATCAATCCGATCCAGCAGTACAGTAATACGAACGGAAAAAATTCAACTGACTCCGCGATGATCATCGATGCCATGGATATCCTCTACTCCGGAAATGTGGAGGCTTCTGCCTGGTTTCTTCGGACTCTGATTTTACCAAGCTGGCGCAGCGTCTGCGTGAATCCGGCATGTTTGTGCTCGGCATGGGCGAGCAGAAAACCCCTTCTTCCTTCCGCGTTGCGTGCGATGCCTTTAAAATTCTCGAAATCATTTCCCAGAACGAGGACGATATCTCCCCTGCGATTACCGCTGTCTCGGAAAATCCGGCGCGCTACGGCACTTCTCAGGACGAACCCCCTTCCATTACAAGCAAGGCAGAAATCGAGCGGACGGTTTCCCGTGTACTGACAGAGAACAATGATCACGGAAAAAATACGACACTTAGTGAGATCGGCAGTATCCTGCAGAAGAAATTCTCAGAGTTTGACGTTCGAAATTACGGTTATTCCAAACTTTCCACGTTTCTAGAAAGCATGAACGATATCGAAGTGCTGAAAACCGGTCATAATTACCTCGTAAAGGAACGCCAGAACACCGTATCGCGCCAGCAGATCGAAAAATGTATCACGGATCTGATCTGCTCCAACGGAGGCCATATCGACAACCTCAGCATTATTCACGATGCCCTGCGGAACCGTTTCCCGGGCTTCGATGTGAAGCAGTATGGGTATAGCAGGATTTCAAGTTTTATCAACAGTTTCAAAAAATTCAAAATCACAAACAATACGGTACAGATGAAACAATAGCATTCAAAACATAAACCAGATTCGCCGGATCCGGATCGTGTTTGATATACCATGTACATGTTTGGTGTGCCCGCAACAAAAAGCCCCCGGAAATGTCAGATTTTCTGACACCCGGAGGCTCTTTTTATTTCGTCTGTTGTTATCTTTTTCCGGTACTTCCGATTCCGCCGCGGTCCTCGCCGTTTAAGTGATCAACTTCTTCAAAGCCGATGGTCGGCTGGTGTTTCTCGATGCGGAACTGGCAGATGCGGTCATTCACATGAATCACGGTGTCGCGCAGGGCGTACGCCGGCATGTAGAACCAGTCGTTCGGTCCGCAGTAGCTCTCGTCGATGATACCGCAGTGGTTCGTCTGGATAATACCGAAGTTCTTGAAGGTGCTGCTTCTCGGCACAATATGCGCCTCGTAGCCCTCCGGCAGCTGCATGGCAACGCGAGGTGGATCAGCTTGAATTCTCCGGCCTTTAACTCTACTTCTTCTGCCGCGCGCAGGTCGATCCAGTCAGACTTTCCGTCGATATAGCGCAGGCGCTCAATTTCATCGTTTAAATACTGAATTTTAATGGTTTCCATAAAGCGTCTCCTTTTCTTTTTGCGTGACTACTTTTCGCCGAACAGTACGACTTCGCCGCGTGCTCTCGTCTTTTTCACATCAATGACTCTCTGATTCGGGCTGCCCTTCCATTCCAAGGTAACATCCCTCTGGGCAAGAATAAAGCGGCCGTCCACAACCACGTCCGTGTAATCCATCAGTTCCAGATCACAGACGGATTCCCACTCATATCCGGTGTAAACCCAGATATCTTTTTTCGGATATCTTTCCTTGATCTCTTTTGCCAGAGCCGTCACATCCGCCCGGTTTGCCTCATACAGCGGATCTCCGCCGGAAAAGGTGATGCCGGAAATGTAGTCCTTGTCCAGCTGTTCAAAAATTTCTGCCTTTGCCGCGTCATCAAACGGGATGCCGCCATTTGGATCCCAGGTAATCGGATTCTGACATCCCTTGCAGTGATGACCGCATCCGGCGACCCAGAGCACGACGCGCAGGCCGTCTCCGTTCAGCATATCGTCTTTCGTTATATTATGGTATCTCATAGCTTTCACTCCTATTGGACATAAGAAAACACAGAAAAACGAACCGTTTTGCAGATCCCTTTTTCTGTGTTCCCCGCTCTTTATCGTCTGGCAGATCTATTTATTTCGCGTCTGCCGGAACATCCTTGATACTGAAGCTTACACGGCCCATTTTATCTTTGCCCATGCAGACTACTTTTACAACATCGCCAAGGCTGACAACGTCTTCTACTTTCTCAACACGCTGTTTGGCGAGCTTGGAGATGTGTACCAGACCTTCTTTTCCAGGTGCGAACTCAAGGAAAGCACCGAAGTCTTTGATGCTGACAACTTTTCCGGTCAGGATCTGTCCCTCGGTAAAGTCGCTTGCGATGATCTCGATATATTTCTTTGCCTGATCCATCATAGCCTGCTCGGTTCCGCAGATGGAAACTGCACCGTCGTCTGTGATGTCGATCTTTACGCCGGTCTCATCGATGATGGCGTTGATGGTCTTTCCTCTCTGGCCGACAACTTCACCGATCTTCTGCGGGTCGATCATCATCTGGATGATCTTCGGAGCGAACTCGCCGACCGTCTTACGCGGCTCTGCGATCGCTTTCTCCATAACCTCGGTCAGGATGTACTCTCTTGCCTGTTTCGTTCTGGCAATCGCCTCTTCTACGATCTGACGGGTCAGTCCATGGATCTTGATATCCATCTGGATTGCAGTGATTCCATCGTGGGTACCAGCTACCTTAAAGTCCATGTCGCCGAAGAAGTCTTCGAGACCCTGGATATCGGTCAGTACGAGGTAATCATCATCGGTCTCGCCTGTTACCAGACCGCAGGAGATACCTGCAACCGGTTTTTTGATCGGTACACCGGCAGCCATCAGAGACATGGTGGATGCACAGATACTTGCCTGGGAAGTAGAACCGTTAGACTCGAAGGTCTCGGATACGGTACGGATTGCGTACGGGAACTCTTCCTCGGTCGGAAGTACCGGAACCAGGGCACGTTCTGCCAGAGCACCATGGCCGATCTCACGGCGTCCCGGTCCGCGGGACGGTTTTGTCTCACCTACAGAGTAGGACGGGAAGTTGTACTGATGCATGTAACGTTTGGAGGTCTCGAACTCATCCAGTCCGTCCAATTTCTGTGCTTCGGAAAGCGGAGCCAGTGTTGTTACGTTGCAGATCTGAGTCTGTCCACGGGTGAACATAGCGGAACCATGAACACGCGGGATAATGTCAACCTCTGCTGCCAGAGGACGGATTTCTGTGATCGCACGGCCGTCCGGACGTTTGTGGTCTTTTAAGATCATCTTACGAACGGTCTTTTTCTGATACTGGTAAACAGCCTCGCCTAATACTGCCAGCCACTCTTCGTTGTCGGCAAATGCCTCCTCGAGTTTCTCGGTGATGACGCGGATGTTTTCTTCTCTTGTCTGTTTATCATCGCTGAAAACAGCCTCTTCCATCTCTGCCGGAGGAACGATCTCTTTGATCGCTGCAAACAGCTCTTCCGGAATAGCGCAGCTCTCATAAGCGTGTTTCGGTTTTCCAACCTCTGCTACGATGCTGTCGATGAATTTGATGATTTCCTGGTTTACTTCGTGTGCTTTGTAGATGGCGTCGATCATTTTTGCTTCCGGAATCTCTTTTGCTCCGGCTTCGATCATGATGACTTTCTCTCTGGTGGAAGCTACGGTCAGTTTCAGGTCGGATACGGCTTTCTGTGCGAGAGTCGGGTTTACGATGAACTCGCCGTCGATCATACCGATCTGAGTCATGGCACACGGACCGTCAAACGGGATGTCGGAAATGCAGGTTGCAATTGCGGAACCCAGCATTGCGACTACTTCCGGATCACACTCCGGATCTACGGACATTACCATGTTGTTTAATGTAACATCGTTGCGGTAATCTTTTGGGAACAGCGGACGCATCGGACGGTCAATGACACGGCTGGTCAGAATTGCGTGCTCGCTTGCTTTTCCTTCTCTTTTGTTGAATCCGCCTGGGATTTTTCCAACGGCGTACATCTTCTCTTCGTACTCAACGCTTAATGGGAAGAAGTCGATGCCGTCACGCGGTTTCTCAGATGCGGTTGCTGTAGAAAGAACTACAGTATCGCCATAATGCATAAATGCTGCGCCGTTTGCCTGTTTTGCTACACGGCCTACGTCTACGGTCAGGGTTCTGCCTGCCAGTTCCATAGAAAAACTCTTGTACATAAATAATCTCCTTTTTTTCTTCTGAGCAGAATTTCCGAAACAACTGAAAAGCACACCGGAATACGGACAGGATGCAGCTTTTCAATGTGTTTTTCAGTGGTCTCGGATAAAATTCCTGCACCTCCAGAACCTGCCACTGGCAGCTTCTTACGGATGCAATGCAGCTCAGAATGGCTCCATGTCGTTTGCGTCTTTGATCTTACAAGCAAAGAAACGGGCGGAAAATGTATCCCGCCCGTTGTTCCAAGCTGATTATTTTCTGATTCCTAACTTCTCGATTAAAGCACGGTATCTTTCAATATCAGTTTTCTTTAAGTAGTCAAGCAGACCACGTCTCTGACCAACCATTTTCAGAAGACCTCTTCTGGAGTGATGATCTTTGTGGTGAACTTTCAGATGCTCAGTGAGCTCCTCGATTCTTGCGGTAAGAACAGCTACCTGTACTTCCGGTGATCCTGTATCTCCCTCAGTTCTTGCATACTCTTTGATGATTGCCTGTTTTTTTTCTTTCGAAATCATTTTAAATTCCTCCTGTTATTTTGATTGCACCGCTGACTAAGAAGTGGTCGGAGTGTCCTGCCTCTGAATCAGGTCCGGGGATCTTTTTTGTCCCGCATACTCGATTAGTATAGCATACGCTTTTCGAATTGTAAATACTAAAATCAGATGTTTTCGCGATGAATTTTCACGTAGTTACAGTTCTCCGAACTGTAACTTTCGCAGCTCTCATTTTAAGTTTTGCTTCGCAAAAGGAGAGCTGCCCACACCTGAATCACTTTCTTACGCAGCGAAACAGCGAGTGTTTCACTGCTGAGCGAACTTTTTTTCTACATATTTTTTTCCTGCCGCAACATCATGATTGAGCTGGTTTTTCAGCGCGTCAATCGAAGCAAATTTCTGCTCCGGGCGCAGGAATTTTAACAGAGAAACCTCTGCCTGTTTTCCATAGAGATCCTCGCTGCAGTCAAAAAGATTCGTCTCCACGCCGGTAAATTTTTCCTGTACCGTCGGCTTAACACCGATGTTTGTGATACCGTAATAAATTTTTCCTTCGATTTTCACCTCGGAAACGTAGACGCCGAACGGCGGAAGCAGCTTTTCTGCCGGCGGGATCTGATTGATGGTCGGCACGCCGATCGTTCTGCCGAGTGCATGACCGTGGACAATCTCGCCGTGAACCGCGTAATCGTAGCCGAGCAGACCGCTCACGGCTTCCATATTGCCCTGTTCCAGCTCTTCCCGTGCCCAGGTGCTGCTGATCTCGCGGCCGTTTTCCTCTGCTTTTTCGATGATCTCGGTTTCAAAACCAAGGGACGGCCCATTTCTTTCAGCATTTCGGCTGTGCCGCTTCTCTTGTAGCCAAAACCGAAATCCTTTCCCACAACAACTTTTTTCGCGTGCAGCTTATCCACCAGAATCTCTTTGATAAAGGCTTCCGGCGTCATGTGCATCACTTCATCCACAAACGGGCATTCCACAAGGCAGTCCATGCCAAGCTGTTCGAGGCGGGCTCTTCTCTCCTCATTCGTCAGCAGCTGATGCGGCTTGACATGCTGCACTTTCGACTGCGGCGGCACGTCAAACGTAAACACAACCGTTTCCAGTCCTTCCGTTCTGCCGATTGCAAGGACACGGCGGATCAGAAGCATATGCCCCCGGTGGAGGCCGTCAAATTTTCCCAGGGTTACAACGCTGTCCCCTCTGCTGTCAAAATCCAGTGTTTTTGTTAGATATCTCATGTTCTCTCCAGAAATAACTTGACCGGTCTGGTTAAGTTTTGTGATGGTCTGTATTGATAAATACCGACAAACGTTCCGTCATCGAGATAAAGGCGGAACTCCTCGTCTTCTGCGAAGTCCCCGCCGGAAGCAGTTTCCCCGATTTCGCGGATCTGCGCCGGTTTCAGCGGATTTCCGTTTTCCGCAAGCTTTTTCGCATGATCGTCCGCTGTCGCAAAGCTGCGCAGCGCGGCAAACATTTCATCGACCGGCACGAGGATCTCCGAAAGGCGGCTCTCACCGACAATCGCTGCGATCTCGTCAAGCGTGTGCGCTCCGTTTCGGTCAAACTGGCCGACTCTCGTGCGGATCAGCTGCTCCATACATCCGTGGCAACCCAGTTTTTCGCCGATATCGTGGCACAGGGTGCGGATATACGTTCCCTTCGAACACGTTACCTCCATGCGCACCAGCGGAAGCTTCACTTCCAGAATGCTGATCTCGTAAAAGTGCACCGTGCGGGCCTTCCTCTCGATCTCGATGCCTTCCCGCGCCAGCTCGTAGAGTTTCTTTCCATTAACCTTCAGCGCGGAATACATCGGCGGCACCTGCTGCTGCTCCCCGACAAACGAGGCGATGCAGTCCCGCACCTCTTCTTCCGTCACGGTCACTGGCGCTTCTGCTGTCACGGTTCCGCTCATGTCCTGCGTATCCGTTGCGATTCCAAGGTGAAGCAGCGCTTCATACGTCTTCGTTTCATCGGTCAGCATATCGCAGAGACGCGTTCCCTTTCCAAGCAGACCGGAAGCACGCCCGTCGCATCCGGGTCTAGGGTTCCGGTGTGGCCGATTTTTTTCTGGTGCAGGATGCCGCGCAGCTTCGCAACCACGTCATGCGACGTAAATCCCGCCTCTTTCCATACGTTCAGAACTCCGTTTATCATGTTGTTTTGTCTCCCTCTTTTTCACAAGAAAACCGGGCGTGGATATATTTTCTGCGCCCGGCTGTTTCCTGTTTATGCTTCTTCCTCTGTCGTCTCTTCTTCCTCTTCTGCAAGAAGCTGTTTTTCGATATACAGAGTCAGATTGTTGATTACATCATACGGAGAACCTGACATCGTGCAGCCAGCCGCACGGATATGGCCGCCGCCGCCGAATACGGCTGCGATTTTGCTCACATCAACCAGCTCGTCGGAGCGGAGGCTTACTTTGAAGACCTGCGGCTCCAGCTCATACAGGAAGATCGCTACGTGAACGCCTTCTGTATTTTTTAACTGGCTGACAATGCCGTCCATATCTCCCGTTGTCAGGCCATAGAAGTCCATGACCTTCTTCCGCACGATACCGACAATACACTGCTTGTCGAGAAGCATGATGCTCTCTGTCAGCGTGCGTCCCATAATCTGGTTCTGTACGTATGTTTTCTTGAAGAATGCATCCTCGATGATTCTGGTAAACGGAACTCCCTTTTCCATCAGAGCGGCCGCAACCCGCATCGTGTGCGGAGAGGTGCTGCTGTACTGGAATACGCCGGAATCGGTCACAATACCGGTGTACAGCGCCTCGGCGCACGGCTCGGAGATCTTTTCTTCCTCCAGAAGCCCAAACAGCACCTCGCAGGCAGAGCTTGCATCCGGCTCTACGTGATTGATTTCGCAATATTCTGTATTCGTCACATGGTGATCGATACAGATCGTCTTTCCCGCTTTTGCAAGAAGCGGTGCGGCAACGCCGATGCGCTCCTCGCTGGATACATCCAGAAGGACCACAAGGTCGTACGCTTTCTCTTCACAGCTTGTCTTTACCTCAGAAAAGCCCGGAAGATAGGAAAATTCCGGCCGTGGATCCTCAAGATAGACATCTGCCTGAATCTCCGGCCGATTGTCGTGAAGATACTGGTATAATCCCAGGCAGGAACCGATGCAGTCACCGTCCGGACGAACGTGTCCGGCGATGGCCATGCAGGAGACTCCGTTTAGAATTTCATCAATTTTCTTCATTTTCCTCATCCTTTTTGTCTTCTTTGTGTGTTACTTCATCAATCAGTTTCGACATCGTAACGCCATATTCAATCGACTCATCCAGGACAAAGGTCAGCTCCGGTGTATTGCGGAGGTTAATGGTCTTGGCCAGCATACGGCGGATGAAGCCCTCCGCGCTCTTTAAGCCGCGGATGGTTTCTTTCTTCGCCTCATCATCGCCAAACACACTGATATATACTTTACACGTCTTCAGATCCGGCGCTACCTCTGCCGCTGTGACAGAGGTCATCATTCCGATGCGCGGATCCTTGATCTCGTTCCGGATGATGTTGGAAAGCTCTTTTCTGTACTTCCCCGTTGATCCTGGTGTTTTTAATACTGTTTTTTCTCAACTTAATTCCTCATTTCTATCTCGGCACTTCTACCATGATATAGGCCTCGACCTGATCGAACTCCTGAAGATCGTTGAATCCTTCAAATACAAGACCGCACTCATAGCCGGAGCGCACTTCTTTGACATCGTCTTTGAAACGTTTGAGGGATGCCAGATTTCCTTCGAAGATCTGGTTTCCTTCGCGGCTGATTCGAACTTTGCAGCCTCTCTGGAACGTTCCGTCCAGTACATAGCTTCCGGCGATCGTTCCGACACCGGATGCCTTGAAGAGCTGACGTACCTCGGCATGGCCGATAACTTTCTCTTCGTAAACCGGCTCAAGCATACCCTTCATGGCTGCCTCAACATCCTCAATTGCCTGGTAGATGACACGGTACAGACGGATGTCTACGCCGTTCTGCTCTGCCATGGATTTTGCGTTCGCATCCGGGCGTACGTTAAATCCGATAATGATGGCGGAAGATGCGGTTGCCAGCATAACGTCGGACTCGTTGATCGCACCGACACCGCCGTGGATGACGCGTACGGCAACTTCCTCGTTGGAGAGTTTGACAAGACTCTGTTTTACTGCCTCGACAGATCCCTGTACATCGGCTTTGACAACAAGTGCCAGTTCTTTTAAGTTACCCTCCTGAATCTGGTTGAACAGATCATCCAGGGACATCTTCGCTTTTGTCTCCTCAAGCAGGTTCTTCTTGTTCTCTGCCACGAAGGTTGCTGCGAAGTTCTTTGCTTCTTTATCGTTATCGGTCTGAACGAGGATCTCTCCTGCGTTCGGAACATCGGAAAGTCCGAGAATCTCAACCGGAGTAGACGGGCCTGCCTCTTTGACGCGGCGTCCCTTATCATCCATCATCGCACGGACTTTACCGGAGCATGCGCCTGCTGCGATGTAATCGCCGACATGCAGGGTACCTTTCTGTACCAGAATGGTAGCAACCGGTCCTTTTCCTTTATCCAGCTCAGCCTCGATGACAAGACCTCTTGCTTTCCGGTTCGGGTTTGCTTTCAGCTCGAGCACTTCGGAAGTCAGAAGGATCATCTCAAGCAGATCGTCGATACCTTCGTTGTTCTTTGCAGATACCGGAACGAATACGGTGCTTCCGCCCCAGTCCTCCGGAATCAGTTCGTACTCGGAGAGCTCCTGTTTTACACGCTCTACGTTTGCGCCTGGTTTATCGATCTTATTGATCGCAACGATGATCTCAACGCCGGCTGCTTTTGCATGGTTGATTGCCTCAACGGTCTGCGGCATCACACCGTCGTCTGCTGCGACAACGAGAATGGCGATATCCGTTGCATTGGCTCCACGCATACGCATAGCGGTGAATGCCTCATGTCCCGGGGTATCGAGGAACGTAATCTTCTGTTTGTTGATCGAAACGGTGTATGCACCGATGTGCTGGGTAATACCGCCAGCCTCGCGGTCGGTGACATGGGTATTCCGGATGCAGTCCAGAAGAGATGTTTTACCGTGGTCAACGTGTCCCATAACGCAGACTACCGGCGGACGCGGAACCATGTCTTTTTCATCCTCTTCGTCCTCTTTTAAGAGCTCTTCGATCACATCGACTTTCTCTTCCGGCTCAGCGATAATGTTATAATCAAGCGCGATTTCCTGTGCTTTTTCGAAATCGATCTCATGGTTTACGGTAACCATCGTTCCTTCCATGAACAGTTTCTTTACGATGACTGCCGGCTGCATTTTCATCTTCTCAGCCAGCTCGCGGATGGTCATTTTCTCCGGCAGGGTAATCTCCTTTACCTCATCCTTCGGAGCTTCCTGTTTCGGTTTGTTGACCGGTTTCTGGAGCGCTTTCGGGAGTCTGGACTGCTGATGATGTCCCTGGTTCGGACGGTTTCCGCCTCTTCCTCTGTCTTCACTGAATTTATTCTCTCTTAAAGAATCTTTGTTTTTGTCTTTTTCTTTTCTTCCTGTATCACGGCCTGGCTTCTTGATGCCAAGGCTCATTGTATCGCCTGCAGAGCTCTTATGCTCGGTTCTGCGGCGGTCTCCTCCCGGACGGCGGTTCTGATTCTGGGAATCATCATCCTTTCCTGCGAACGGTCTTCCGCCATTATTTCCCGGTCTGCCTCCGTTTGGACGTGCGGAACGCTCACCGAATGGTCTTCCGCTTCTCTCACCGTTTCCATTTCTTCCGCCGTTATTGCGGTCTCCTCCCGGACGGTCTCCGCTGCGGTTCGGGCGGTCTCCATTGTTTCCGCCGAAGCGGCGTTCTCCCTGCGGACGGTCTCCGCTGCGGTTCGGCGGTCTCGCTTATTGTGAAGCGGCGCTCTCCTCGAGCGGACGGTCGTCCATTGCGG
>ENA-OQCX01000139-OQCX01000139.1-human-gut-metagenome-genome-assembly--contig:-NODE-139-length-37476-cov-7.280623_pt1 | contig 37476 bp, 34 predicted proteins | sample MGYA00242762_ERZ504587 | MGnify/ENA primary metagenome ERZ504587 (study PRJEB26092, sample SAMD00036337) | human gut metagenome | host: Homo sapiens | study: EMG produced TPA metagenomics assembly of...
GATTGAAAGAAAAGAATAAAATCCTATATTTGTCAATTAAGCTAACATTTGTATAAGTAACAATCAGTTACATTTAGTCAACTGCTATGATTCGATTGATATTATTGACCGATTTTACAGAGTCCTTTTCGTACAATCTGCTAAAGGGGGTATTGGCCTATTCCAAAAGCATGAGCCATGGGTAGTATGCCGTATGCCACCCTCCTACAAAAACAGTCATGGTATAGAAGGAGTCTTGAAATGGGCAAAGACATGGCATGCAGATGCAATCATCGGCAGATTTGACAATGATGACAACGTGGAGCTATTCCGTGAAAACGGAATTATCGCATTGGCCCAGGATTATAAATCAAGGTTCAGCAATATTCCAAACATCACCGGCGATTACCGCAAGACCGGCAGAATGGCAGCAGAGTTTTTTCTGAGTAAAGGCTTTCAGAACTTCGCATTCTATGGTTATCGCGATACGGTATGGTCACAAGAACGTTGCGAGGGTTTCTATGAATGTATAGCAGCCCAAGGGTTTGGAAACAATTTCTATTCTTATCAGGACCAATCCCTTGATGACTTATGGTTTTATGAAGCACCGCCCCTGCTCAACTGGTTAAAGTCATTGCCACAACCTACGGCACTCATGGCTTGCGATGACAATCAAGGTAACCGCATTACGGAAATCTGTAAAGTCAACAACATCAGAGTGCCCGACAAGATAGCAATATTAGGAGTCGACAATGATGAGATTATATGCAATCTTTCAGACCCTCCCCTATCCAGTATCAGCCAAAACATTGTAAGAGGCGGATTTGAGGCAGCTGCCCTCATAGAACATCTATTGAATGATGAGGAGGCCACTTATCAGGACGTAGTGCTCCAACCAGTTAATATAATCAACCGGCTTTCGACCGACTTCTATTCTACCACCGATGCCCATATCCAAACCGCTCTGAAATATATCCATCAGAATATAGCAGCTGATATCACTGTATCGGATATAGTGAAACAAGTACCATTATCACGCCGTTTATTGGAGATTCGCTTCAAGCAAGTCACCCAGCAATCCATCCACAAATACATCTTCAACCTTAGGATGGAACGCTTTGCCCAATTGCTGTTGGCCAGTGATGCTCCGATTGCAGATGTGGCGGAACAAGTCGGAATAAACAATCTGAAGAACTTGTCCCGCCAATTCAAAGCTTTGAAGAAGTCTCTCCCAATGAATATCGGAAAGAGTACCAGACAAAGAGTTACCAGCGCTGATTTAATCCGGTACAAACAACATGGTATCAGGTAACACGGTTTCCAGAACATTCCGTCCCGAATACCCGACTTCCAATTCCTGGCCCATGTAATCTTCGAAATACAGCAGATGCAACTCGTGGTACCCTGCTTCGAGAGCGACTTTCCCTTCGGCACGGCGTCCGCTGTGTCCACCGTCGTTATCAACAATCAATTTACCGTCTATGTATAGTTTAGAACCATCATCGGAAAAAGTATAGAAACGGTATACTCCCCTTTCTGGAATTTTCACCAACGTACGGAAATCATAAGCAAAATGATCAGGGACGGCTACTTCTTCAATCGAGAAGTTCTTCATCACCCCTTCCTTCACTTTATTGCAGGCGGCAATATCGGCAACACGTTTACATTTGCCTTCATAATAGGTATATGCCACGCCCTGCTTCTTGGGAGAAGTTCCCGTAGCCGGCAAATAAGCCATACTCTGCTCCTCATCCGAATTCAGACCTGAAGGGTAATAGTAGGCAGCCTCCCTTCCCGAAGGAGTGGAAATCCATGTGTCAAATTTGAATTGGTCTTCGTACAGTTCAATGATACGGGCTCCTCTCGTCAACTCTCCATACGCATCCGCACCGGTCACCCGTCCGTATCCCAATGCAATACCTTTATCTATTCCTATAAAATCGTTATCATGGTCATGTCCTACAAATACTCCCATTACATCCCTCATGTCAAGGAAGGAAGCAAACATACCAGAATTGATATTAGCAGAGGCAACTCCACCTTCTTTGTCATTGCCATAAGTTTTCCCGTCACCTCTGATTTCGTTGTATTCAATCAGCGGAATATGGAAAAAGGCCAAAGCAGGAACGGGATTACCACCGTTCTTCTCTGCAAAGTGTTTACTTTGCTTTCTGTACCATTCTATTTGGTCGAAATGAATCCAGTCGTAAGCACCATAGATTTTATTAGGCTGATAGTCGTTGGAATCCATGCAATAGAGCAATGCCTCTACCTGGTCCTTCTTCTCCGGACTATAAATAGAAATCACACAATTACCACATCCCATAATATCTTCAGGGCCTTTTGCCCCCACATAGTAGGGAGACTTCAAGAGGAAATCATAGATTTCATTGCGCGTCAAGTATTCTGCATCATGGTTTCCCATCATCACCACAAAAGGCATCTTGGCTTCATTGAAAATATCCACTACACTTTTCCATCCATCCATAGCAGGGTCATCGGTCACCACATCCCCACTCAGTATAGCAATGTCCGGATGTTCGGCTGCCAGGACAGCACGGATAGTAGCTGCCGTTTCGGCACACTTTGCAGAACCCGGCATCCAGTGCAAATCTGTAAACTGTGCTACTACAAACCTGCCATCCTTAAAAAAGAATTGCTTCTGCGCAAAAGCCGTTACCGGCATACAGCCCAACAGTACAACTAAAAGAACAACTATTTTCTTCATAATTTCTTGAGATTAATATATTTCTATTTCATCTATTGCCAACTCACTCTGCAACCCTTCATGAAAATATCCTTTCGGGCACAAGCCACCACTCAATAATTCCAAGCGGACAAATGTAGCTTCCGTTTCGGCAAATGAAAGAGATGCCGGAAAACGGGTGCCTTCCGTCAAGCTAAAATCATAAGTCAGCCGTTTAGTGCCCACCGGAATAAAAGTCTGACCATCCATTGAAACAGAGACACCCATCGCTCTTGCCGGCCATATCTCATTTACCGGCCGCCATAAAGAAGAAAAGGCCACTTCCTTGACTTTTTGAGGTTTCTTCAGTTCCACTACAATCTGTACAGTATCCTGGTAGAAGCTAATCCAGCGACGCATGTCGCGGGCATAGCCACGTCGTCCATCAGTCAGCCCGAAGCCTTTATTCAAGTGTTCCCATCCTGCTTTAGGATTACAAGTATAGTCACATCCGGTTGCCTTGTTTACAGCAAAACTCTTGCGGGTCACTTTCCCTAGCGGCTTACCGCTTCTGTAAACTGCCGAATAAATAGTTGCATCCTCGTCCAACGGTATCGGAGTCTCATAAAGGGAAGATGAAGTGTTGACCGTTGAATCATTTACCGCATAGTAAATATCGGCATCCGGACAGAAGGTGTTCAAAGTCACCTCATAAGTCTGCTGCGACTTGTTCCACGCACCAGCCTGATTGACTTCATAGAAGTTACGGCAAGCATTCACTCCGCAATAATCCAATCGTTCAAACTCCTTATCCAGCCTACGGGCAAACGACTCGAAGTCTTATGTTCCGGCTGTGTCCATTGCACCTCTGACATAGCCAGCAAACGAGGGAAAGCCATATATTCAAAATATTCGGGAGTCTGTATGTACTCTCCCCAGATATTGGCTTGTACACCTATTATATAAGCTTGTTCTTCCGGAGTCAGTTCAGCAGGAAGCGGGTTATAATTGTACACCGTATCCAACGGAAGAAAACCGCCGATAGCCAACGGGGCAAATTCCGGACTTTCCTGGTAGTAATCCAAATAACACTTTTTGCCGGGTGTCATAATGACTTTATGCCGTTGGCGAGCCGCTTCGATACCTCCTTTCTCGCCACGCCATGACATGACGGTAGCATTAGGGGCAAGCCCTCCTTCCAGAATCTCATCCCACCCGATGATGTCACGCCCTTTACTGTTCACAAATTGCTCAATCCGATGGATAAACCAACTTTGCAGAGCTTCTTCGTTGGGCAGACCTTCCCACTTCATCAAATGCTGGCAATGGGCACACTTCTTCCATGCTTTCTTGGGACACTCATCTCCACCAATGTGGATATAATGGCTGGGGAAGAGTTCCATAACTTCGGTCAGCACATTTTGTAAGAATTCAAATGTATGCTCTTTGGGACAATAGACCTCATCAAAAACATCAAAATAATCACGCACCACATAAGTCTTTCCCAGTCCGCAAGAAAGTTCCGGATAGGAAGCCAGTGCTGCGGATGCATGTCCCGGCATTTCAATTTCGGGAATGACCGTAATGAAACGGTCGGATGCGTACTTCACAATTTCCTTTATTTCTTCCTGCGTATAATAGCCTCTCTTTTCTTTTCCATCGTAACGCCGTGGAAAATAATAATCAGAGTGTCCTATCTGAGTCTGTTTACGATAAGAACCTATTTCAGTCAGTTTCGGGTATTTCTTTATTTCTATTCTCCATCCTTGGTCATCTGTCAGATGAAAATGGAATTTATTCAATTTATAGAATGCCATCAAATCAAGAAACTTCAGCACTTCCTCTTTGGGCAGAAAATTACGTCCTACATCCATCATAGCCCCACGATGAGGGAAACGGGGAGCATCCGTAATGCTGACAGCAGGAATCCTAATCTTTCCTTCGTATTTCCGGTCACCATCATAAATGGCTGCCGGCATGAGCTGCAGCAAAGACTGGACACCATAAAAAAATCCGGCGGCAGTTTCATTGGAAGATATATTTATCCTATCGGAAGAAACCTCCAATGTATAGGCTCATCGGGCAAGGAATTATCTATAGATAAGCAAATATCGGCCTTTCCCGTTTCCGAAATACCCTTCAGCGTTACAGAAGTGTTTTTCAACGCATCCTCCAAATAATGAAAAACTTTCATCGCGGCTTCCCCGGAAGGGACAGCCACTGTTTTTTCCCCTTGCAGGACATACACTCCCTGCATTGGAGCAAGTTCATTCGGCATGGGTATAATACCATAGTTTGCCGCTACATCATCAGCCACTCTCCCACAAGAGAGAAAAATGAATGACATAGCCAGTAACCAATATCTTATCTTCATAGTATTTGGGATAATAAGTTGGGATATTCCTTGATTGTATTCAGTATCAGTTCACCGAACAAAGTATTTGTCCAGGCAAACCAGGAACGAGTAAAGTCCGCGGCATCCTCCGAATGGAAAGACTCATGCATAAAGCCCGTCCCTCCATCCGTATCACGAAGTTGCTTCAGACAAGCACGTATTTCTTCGGAATCATCCGTTGTAAAAGCCTTCATAATGATGCTCATCGGCCAGATATAATTCAATCCCACATGAGGGCCTCCTACCCCTTCACCGGCTTTTCCTTTAAAGAAATAAGGATTATTGCCGCTCCATATCATTTTACGGGTATTCTGATAAATCGCATCTTTAAAAGAACAATAACCCAGATAAGGCGCAGCCAGCAAACTGGGTACATTGGCATCGTCCATACAAAGCGCGTTACCAAAACCGTCGACCTCAAAGGCATAAATACGTCCACAAACCGGATGATTGAAAGTACCATACCTACGGATAGCTGCATCCACTTCATCTGCCAATGTTATACATTCTCCGGAGAAGTCCTTGTTTCCATAAACTTTATCCTCTATCTCAGCCAATTGGCGCAATGACACAACCGCAAACATATTAGCAGGAATCAGAAAACCGTATTGTGTAGCATCATCTGACGGACGGAAAGAAGAAACGATTAAGCCGACCGGCTTTACCGGTGCTCCCCATCCGTTGTTAATCTGCGAATCTGTAGGGCGGTCGCAATCGCGCGTAAAGCTATAAGGTCCTAAGCCTTGTTTCCTCTGTTGCTCTTTAAAGGTCTTGACCACCAGCAGCATAGCTTTATGCCAATTTTCATCGAACACAGACGTGTCTTCCGTGTATTGCCAATAATGATAAGCCAGACGAATGGGATAGCACAAAGAATCTATCTCCCATTTGCGTTCATGCAGTTCCTTAACCATATGTTGTGTATGGTCGGTTTCCCAATAGCTGCCCAACGGCCCGTCGTTGAAGGCATTGGCATACGGGTCTATCAAGATACATTCAGTCTGTCTGTTGACAAGTCCTGCCACCATCAACTGCAAGTCCTTATCTTTCTTCATCAACGGCAGATAGGGCCATACTTGCGCTGAAGAGTCGCGCAGCCACATGGCATCTATATCACCTGTAATGACGAAAGTATCTGGTCTGCCATTCTTCACTCTATATCTGACAGTAGTGTCAAGCGTATTGGGAAAACAGTTCTCGAACATCCAACGCAACTTCTCGTCCTTTATTTTAGGCTTTGCTTCTTCAATAGCAGCATCTACTGCCTTCGAAATGAAGCTCCTTTTGCTTGCAGAAGGACGCAACGAAACATATCTCTGGTTGAAAGTCCCGGATGAAGATAATACGGAAGCGGCTGAAAGGTCATTGCAGCCAAGGCAAGCCCGCCAGTCTTCAGAAATTGGCGTCTTGACATATTGTTTTTCATGATTGATTTCTTCTTTAATAGGTATGCTTACCGGATGTCACATTTATCTTTTTCTCTTTTCCACCATAGAGTACACACAGTTCAAAATCAATATTAGAATCTACTGTGATACGGGGTTCATCACTTGCAGAACGGCGTGCTTCAGCTTTTAAGGAGATAAGCCTTCGGGACCAAAAGGATAGCGTTCTATGCCGTTAATCTCCGTCAAATTCATATCCCAGATAATCTGCTTTTTGGCATAATCTCCCCGAATACCGATAATAAATTCTATCAATTCAGCAATAGGAGGAAGTCCTGCCCAACCCACAAAATTATCCCTTGCCATAAATCCCGGCTCAGCACTTTCCGGAGCATAATATTCCCAAAAAGTTCCAGTCTTCTTATAGACCTCAAACACCTGGCATAATGATTCAAACAAATCTCCCGTGCCAGTTTACCATAACCTTTCTGCACAAGGCCCTGCATCACCATGTAATTAGTTCCCGGCCATACGCCACCCTGCCAATAACGGCCATTCTCCTTGTACTTGGGATTATCGGCAGACAAAGAAGGAATACGGTGTTTCCGGTTGAATGTGGCAGGATTATCCAATTCCTTCACCATGCGGTCCAACTGTACAGAATCCAATACATCAGTAAACAGAGCCCAATAGGCACCTATTCCCTTGGTTGTACAGAGCGTACCGTCAGCATACTGGTCATAAAGGAAACCGGTCTTTTCATCCCAAAGATTGTCATGGATATATTTTCCCAGCATTTTGGCTTCGTCTTCAAACTCTTCTATCTCTTGCCAACGTTCCAGATAAAAGCCCATCTCAAGTAGTAAATTGGCAGTAAATAATTGCTGTAGGTTTGTATCTAACCAAATCATATGCCCGTGACTGTAGATAGGGCTGTATTCCGACGGAACACGGGGCATATTATCCATGCCGGTCCCCCATCCGCTTGACCAGTAGGTTCCATTTCTCCAAGTATGGTTCAATTTCAACCACTTATAATAAGCACAAAGTACCGGAAATATCTTGTGCAGGCGTTCCGTATCACCAAACTGATGGAAATAGACCATCTCACACCAAGGCATCAAATTCGGTCCGGTACTCACCGGATCATAGCGTTCAAAGCAATCGGCACCATCCGCCTTTATTTCACGGCAAATGAAACCGTCGGGATGCTGCTTGGCGTAAAAGTTGTTCAGCGTATTCTGGAAAGGAAAGAAACGAGTACCATAACGGGCAAACATCAGAATGAAAGAGGAATCCCACATAAAGATATTACCATTATAAGCTGTATCCAAATAGCTTGAGACAAAACCCGAGCCTGCTTGAGGAGCACGAATATTGCCGATAGCTATTTCCCATGCCTTCCAATACATTTCAAGTTCCTTGTCATGTCCACCCCAAATGGGGTTGGGAAGAATTTGCCGGGCTTCTTCGAAGCTCTTCGGCACAATCGTCTCAGGCTTTGCCACACGATACTCATTTTCGGTGACCAATGGTTCCTTTACATATGTATTCTTGTAAGGCAGATGATACTTCTCATCATTGCCACAGCTTTGAGCTTTCAGTAAAGGGAGGGCGGAGAAAGAAAGCAAGCCTACCAATAAAATGTGTTTCAACATGGGAAATAGGTATTTATAGATTTACAAATTAAGCAATTTCTTTATCTTATCAAAGATAGCAGTATTCTCAAAGATTCCGGTAAACTCCTCTGCACCGGGACCGAAAGCATATACCGGCACCATTACACCGCTATGACCTCCTGTTGAAAATTTACATACGATTTTGCCTTCTGCCAGGTCACCGTCCACCAGCGTAAGTCCACCGGTTTCATGGTCTGCGGTAACTACAACTAATGTCTCTCCATCCTTGGCAGCCCACTCATAAATAGCACCAACGGTACGGTCAAAGTCATGTGTTTCCTGCATCAGCAAATCAATGTCATTGAAGTGTCCGTAGTCATCCAGCTGCGAACCTTCTATCATCATAAAGAAACCGTTTTTATTTTGGTCCAGCAATTCGATACCTTTCAATGAAGCACGTGCCAAAAGGTCGCCACGTTCAGCAGGAAGAGGAGTATCGACGGGATAAGGTACGGCAAATACCTTACCACTCTTTATGCCAGCCAATTCATCCCAACTGCGAGGAGTCTGAAATCCTTTATCGCGTAGTTCCTTAAACAAGTCACGTCCATCTTCACGGTTTTCGAAAAGCTTGGCACCTCCACCGAATACATAATCGGCACTGCAATTAACGTAATCTGCTACGATTTCAGCTTCCGCATCCCTATCCTTGTTATGGCAACAAAAATCAGCAGGAGTGGCATCCCACAGACGGCAAGTCACCGCTATACCGGTCGATTTACCTTTAGCAGCAGCCAGGTCTACCAATGATTTCAAAGGACGTCCTTCGGTATCTACACCCACAGAATGATAGTTTGTCTTCTGCCCCGTAGCTATGGCTGTTCCACCCGCTCCCGAGTCTGTAATCAGCTTGTTGGCACAATAGGTTTTAGACAAACCCACTACCTGGCAGTTATCCAAAAACAACTTGCTCGATTGGCTGTCCAGGCAGAATATACGTGCATAAGACTCATGCCATCACCAATCATCAAGATGACATTCTTTATCTTCTTGCCCTGGGGAGGGGTAATCTTTGTCACCTCATAAGGTTGGTCCAAAACATAGGTCTGTTCTTTATCACGGCGGCTTTGTGCCGATAACTCTACCGGCAGTAGCAAGACTGCCAAGAGCATAACGATACATATTCTTAATATCTTAGTCATAATTATTGTTTTATTATTCAACTGTTACTAAAATAGGGGCATGGTCGGAGAGGAAAGCATTATTCTCTGTTTCAGCCAATACACCATACCTCAAAACTTTCAGTCCATTACGTACAAAAACGTAATCAATCAGCGGACGTTTATCGTAAGGAATCTTTCCGAAATCATGGAAACTCCATGCCGGACCATAAACAATTGCCGATGCCTGGCGTGCATCTGTCAAGTGTTCCGGATTGGAAGGGTCAGTCACGTGTTTGATGACATCCGATTCCGGACTAGCATTAAAGTCGCCCGTTACTACTACGGGTAAGTTACCACTCAACTCATTTACTTTATCCAGCATAAGGCTTATACCTTCACGACGTGCAGCAACACCTACATGATCCAAGTGGGTATTCAATGCGAAGAACTCCTTGCCACTTACTTTATCTTGCAGTTTTGCCCATGAAGCGATACGCTCACAAGCTCCATCCCAGCCCTTGGAACCGGCAACTTCAGGAGTCTCGCTCAACCAGAAATAGCCAGAATCCAGCAAGTTGAAACGATCTTTCTTATACCAGAGTGCACTATATTCACCCTTTTCCTTTCCATCTTCACGACCTACACCGATGACTCCGTATTCCGGCAATCGTTGTTTAAGGTCTTCCAACTGATTATGAAGTACTTCTTGCGTACCCAATATATCCACATCATAAAAACGGATGGCATTTGCCGCGCGGTCTTTACGGTATTGCCAGTTGTCCAAGCTATCTTCCGGATTGTCATAGCGAATATTGAAACTCATGACATTAACGGGCTCTGGTGCAGGTGCCTGCTGCTTCACCTGTCCGCATGATGCAGCGAACAAAGGTAAAAATAACAAAAATAACTTTCTCATAGCATATATATTAAACTATTATTTCACAAATAAAGCCGATGCAGGGATGGGTGCCAACTTCTCGGCAGAAGGCAGTTTCCAAGCCCAGCTCAAATACTCACCTTCATAATCTTCAAAGTAATAGAGCTTGTAAGGATGAAAACCTTTCTTCAGCGCGACCATTCCGGTAGCAGGAATTGCAGCATGGGAAGCATCATTATTGACTACCTGCTCATCGTGAATGTACAAGACACTGCCATCGTCCGAACGGGTCTGGAAAGTATAGACCCCATCTTCGGGAACATTTATCAATCCAGAAAAGATATAACCGAAATGATCCTCCTGCTTAGCACCCTTAATAGAAGGTTCGGGCATGACACCAGACTCCAGCAACGGTGACTTTTCTACATCAGCCACTTTCTGGTAAGTGCCTTCAAAGTACTTATAAGATGTACCATTCTGAGTAGGATTTACAGAAAGAGCAGCCTTCAATTCAGCTTTCGTTGCCGATATGGATAATGTTCTGCTTGAGCGGAGACCTTCCTTGAATCCTTTGGCTTTTATTAAAGTGGTCTTGTCCAGTTCAAAAGGCTGCTCGTACAATGCCGACTGCTCTGTGGGCTCGCTGCCATCCAATGTATATCTGATTTCGGCATCCTTGGTTGTTGTGGCCAATGCAACCGTTACCTTATCCATAAACAAGTTCAAATCCTTATCCACATAGGGAATGGAAACGACTTCATCTTTAGTATAGGAATAAGGGGATGCTTCAGAGGAAACACCTCTCTCCATATTCGGCTTATCGGACAAAGTAAAACGAAGTTCTCCACCTTCCATCAACTGTGCATAAGTAATAAAATTTACATCTATCGGTTGTCCGTTCAATTCTACTTTTGTGATATAGACATTCTTCTTCGGATTGTTGGCAAGGATGGTCAAAGTCTTTCTATTTGCCAGGTTGACAACCGCTTTCTCAAATAGAGGAGTAGTCAGTGCAAATTCATTGCTTCCCGGACAAACTGAATAAATACCCAAGCTGGATAATATATACCAACCGGACATCTGTCCACAATCTTCATTACCAATGATTCCTTCAGGCGTAGGAGCGTACATTTCATGGAGCAGACGGCGTGTCATTTCCTGCGTCTTCCAAGGCTGTCCGACGTAATCGTACAGATAGGCGATATGATGGCTCGGCTCATTGCCATGAACATATTGACCTATCAGTCCGGTAATATCCACTAAATCGCCATGTACATCCGACTCTACTGTAAAGATAGAATCGAGTGCGGTAATAAACTCTTTCTTACCACCAAACAGTTGTGCCATACCGCTTACATCGTGAGGTACAAAGAAGCGATACTGCCAGGCTGTGGCTTCCGTATAGGCACGACCTACCTCAATAGGATTGAAGGGAGTTTCCCAGTTCCCATCCATCCGCTTGGGGCGGAAGAATTTTGTATTACCATCAAAAACATTGATATAGTTCTGGGAACGTTGAATATACTTTTGATAAATATCATCCTTACTCATTTCCTGAGCCATACGTGCAATACACCAGTCATCATAGGCAAACTCCAGCAAACAAGAGATGGACTCTTTCTTTATATTAGAAGGAATAAAGCCATTCTGAATATAGTAATCAGCTCCCTTTTTGTTCTTTTCAGAAGAAACTACCATAGCTTCCAACGCCTTTTCCGCGTCAAATCCTCTAATACCCTTCATATAAGCATCTGCTATAACGGACACTGCATGATAACCAATCATAGTTCCCGTCTCTCCGGCAGAAAGCGGCCAGATAGGAAGTTCACCCGAAGATTCGTAAATGTCCAGAAAGGAATTTATCATATTATTGACCAAAGTTGTATCAATCAAAGTCATCAACGGATTCCATGCACGGAAAGTATCCCAAAGCGAAAATGTAGAATATTGCACTTTGCCTTTTGGCAATTGCCCAATTTCCATATTATGACGGCGGTACTCACCATTGACATCACTCACGACATTGGGTACAACCATAGAATGATACATGGCTGTATAGAAATTCTTCAAGTCGTCCGTATTGCCGCCTTTTACCGTAATAGCAGAGAGAGCTTGTTCCCAAGCGGAACGGGCAGCACTACGCACGGCATCAAAATCGAAACCTATCACCTCGGTTTCCAAATTCTCACGTGCATTCTTTTCACTGACAATGGATAATCCAACTTTGGCTATAACCGGCTCTCCATTACTATTATCGAAGGACAAGCAAGCCTGCAAATCGGTACCGTTCAACTTAACTCCTGCAGAAACCATCTTTTTATTCTGTATAAAGTCTATGGTCTGAAAAGGTTTCGAGAACTGGGCTACAAAATAAACGTACTGATTGTCCGTCCATCCCCTGGTTCTGCGCATACCTGTTATTTCGTTGGCGGCAGTCTGTTCAAGTTCAGCCTCATAAATATATTCGTTATCAAGCAAATGAGTCAAATCTATAATAATAGATGCTTCTTTGCCGGAAGGAAACGTATAGCGGTGCATACCGGCGTGTGCCGTTACCGTCAATTCAGCTTTTATTCCTTCTTCTTTCAGAACAACCGAATAATATCCGGCAGAAGCATCTTCGTCTTTATGGGAAAAAGCCGCTGGCTGGTAAATGCTTTCCGTAGTCAAATCCGGTTTCAGCGTAGTAGGACGAAACAGTATATCCCCAAGATCAATGCATCCGGTCCCACTTAAATGTGTGTGTGAAAAACCTTTTAGAGTCGTATCATTATAATGATACCCCGAACAAGCATCCCAGTTTCCGGCACGCGTGTCAGGACTTAACTGTACCGCCCCGAACGGAACGGTTGCCCCCGGATAAGTATGCCCATGAAAGCCGGTACCTATAAAAGGGTCTACATAGTCTACGGGAGATAGTTCACCGGATGTACAAGAGCAGCAAGCCCAAAAGGCAGTAGTTGCACATATAAGAGTTTTTAATTTCATCAGACTGTATATTTGAAGAGCGCTGCAGACTGTCGGGAATGCCGTCTCTCCGTATATTAAAATGATTTTATGAATAGCCTTTGCAAATGAAAGAAAAAGAAGAAATATCTGCAAGGATCAATACCCGAAAATACCAACCCCTGCAGATTAGACCAATGGCAATGAGGTCTTTTTTATATTTTATCTCTTTCAGAGAAAATATCAATCATAATGAGGATTCTGTTTTAACTTACCATCAGATTTGGTAATCTGAACCGAAGGATAAGGGAATACGATCATGTAATCCTGATAAGCAATCTTATCCGTATAATCCTCATACTCACCTACAACGAATGTGGAAGCAGGGTCCTGGCGGTTGGCATAATGACGTACGCGCGGACGGGCATTCAATTCGGCAGCAGCCAAAGCCTTTATTTCAGTATTGCCTGAGCGATACCAGCGTTTCAAATCATATAAATGGTCTGTAAACTCAAATGCCAATTCACAACGGCGTTCATGATATAGGTCAGCCATAGTAGCAGTGCCCGTCAATAATGCAACATTGGCACGTTTACGAATGCGATTCAAATCAGCCGTAGCCAAGTCCGCTTTATTAGTCATCAAATAAGCTTCCGCACGGAAAAGTAACATTTCTGCAAAACGGATAACCGGGAAATTAATACGTACCGTCGGCCAGTCTCCGTTTGTATTGATATACCCCTTATTGGCTGCATCTTCATACTTAAAGGGATCCATGTATTTATTAATCATAAAACCGGATTCAATATCCGAGCTTGAATAAAAAGCACGGGATTCACCCAAGAATTGAAATTCCTGACCATACTCTAAAACCGTACGAACCAAACGGTCATTACCAGCTCCGTCTTTCAACATCTCTTCGTAAATATCATAAGACGGCTTGTTCTGTCCCCAGCCATTATATTGTCCCCAGCCTTTGTTCTCAAGGACAACTCCCGGAAACTCCGAACCGCCACCTTGAGAGCCACCATTTCCAGGAATAGTCCAAATATACTCTTTATTCCACCATTTAGAGAAATCAGAAGAGAACAACTCTTCATAAGTACCGGCTAAATCACGTCCGTAAGCAGTTTCCAGTTCATTGACCATACTGATTACATTTCCCCATTGTGTAGCATCCCAAGTTGCCCAATAAGCATAAACTTTAGCTTTAAAAGCTACTGCAGCCGCATCGTGCGCGCGTCCTCTATCATTATCTCCATACTCTTCAAAACGGGGCAAATACTCTATTGCCTTGTCCATATCCGAGATAATCAATTTATAATTATCGATGACCGAAGCTTGCTGAGAGGAATAGAATTGTCATAGCCACCTTCAAAATCTTCATAACGGACAAAAGGTACCCCTTGTGTATCAAGACCGTAACGATAAGCAATCAAGAAATGAGCCCATCCACGAGTGAAGTAAGCTTCACCGAGACTTCTCTTTTCAATATCACTCAAAGTGGTGCTTTTCCCTTTCTTAAGCAACTCTTGTATTACCCAGTTGGAACGTGCCATCACTTTGTACATAGTATCAAAAATAGTACGCAAAGGGGATTCGTCTCCTGTATATTTCAATGTAGCAAGTGTTGGAAAATCACGGGTCTTTCCCCACACAACGTCGCACGCGGCACCTTGTTCCCAAAACAGTTCGCGTCCATATACAGCTTCCTGATGAAATCTTTCATACAATGCATCTACAGCATCAATAGCCTGCAGGTCATTGGTAAAATAAGTCGTTGTAGTAGCATCTCCCTCTGGTTGCACATCAAGGAAGTCACTGCAAGAACTCATAAGCAATGTGGCAGACATCGCAAAAAATTAATATATTTTTTCATAATCATTCTTCTCTATTAATTATTAGTAAGTCAATTTTACACCAACAGATAATACGCGAGATACCGGATATTTCAAAGCATCCCAGCCACCACATTCAGGATCCATACCAGAATATCCAGTGATAGTAGCAAGATTTTCACCACTGAAGTACACAGACAAACGGCTGTTACGGTCATTCAAATGAGACCACTTGCGGAATACATCGCTTAAATCATAAGAAAGGGTTACATTCTTCAAACGCAGATAAGAAGCATTCTCCAAATACCAATCAGATGCAGTCGTAAAGTTTCCATTCGGGTCATTCTTTGACAAACGAGGAATATCAGAACCGGTATTTGTAGGACTCCAAGCATTCAATATCTCGCTGGAACGGTTAAAGTTTCCTTCTACATCACTCAACAGCATGTACTTTCCTACATATAAAGCTTTTGCTCCACCTACTCCCTGGAACATGGCACTGAAAGAAAGTTTTTTCCACGTCATTCCCAATGTAAAGGCAAAAGTCGTCTTCGGAGTCGCACTACCCATATACTGACGGTCTGCATCCGTAATTTTACCATCGCCATTATGATCCACAAACTTCAAGTCACCAGCCTTGGCATTCGGCTGAATACCTACCCACTCTTTTTCACCATTATCATTGGTCACATATGTTCCATGTTTAGCATTCCACTCGGCAACTTCTGCATCACTTTGGAACAAACCATCTGTCTTAATCAAGTAGAAGGAATTCAGAGGTTCCCCTTCCGTACTCTGCATCATATAAGGGATGCTACGGAACCTTTTATCATTAGGCCACAAACCCGGATTGCCATCCGCATCCTTCACACCTATATCTGATACCCAGTTCTTTAAATACGAGAAGTTACCCGATACGAAATAAGAAAGGTTTTTGTTAATCTTATCGCTCCAATTAGCTTGAATCTCAAAGCCACGGTTACGCACTTCACCTTGATTGATTAACATGGCATCGAGTCCCATAGTAGAAGGCCACCCCATTGATTGTGTCTGAATCAAATTGAAAGTACGTTTATCAAAATAGTCTAATGATACCGACAAACGGTTTTTAAACATCTCAACATCCAAGCCCAAGTCAGTCTGTTCTGAAGTTTCCCAGGTCAAATCAGGATTTAACGCAGAGCCGTTGTAAATCAAAGTATTCCAGATATTATTTGCCTCAGGACCATATTGTGCTTGTTCTGTCCACGAGCTTTTCTTCAACAAAGCAGACTTATAATTAAGCCCTATAGAGCTCAAATTACCTACACGCCCCCAAGAAGCACGCAATTTCAGCAAACTGATAAAATCACTCTTCTTAAAGAATTTTTCATTAGATATTTTCCATCCAAGGGTCACTGCAGGGAAATCACCATAGTTATTTTCCTTAGGCAAACGTCCAGCATAATCACGACGCCAAGATGCAGTAGCAAAATAACGGTCATTATAAGAATAAGCCAAACGGGCAATCAACGACACATTGGCATCAGGTCCAGTCAAATAGTCAGATGCTGTCACTGATCCTGCATACGCCATGTATTGTAAAAATTCCGATTCATCCGCAAAATCCTTACCCGTCACTTCCAGTCCACGCGTTTCAGAATGATCTGCCGTAGTCGAGAACAAGGCACCAACCGTATGTTCACCGAATGTCTTATCATAAGTCAGGGTATTTTCCGTCTTCCAAGCATCTCTACGGTAAGTAGTTTCTTGAAGATTATTCGACAAAGCCGGTTTACCTACTTCATCACGAATAGGATTGAACTTCTTGTAATGATTAGTCTTCATATTATAAGTAAAACGACTCGTAAACTTCAATCCAGGAAGTACATTAGCTATCTCCAAGCTGGTAGTGCTCCATATGTCACTTATCTTGTCATACAAATTCTCTGCTTCCAATAGACGTACCGGATTTACAGCATCCCCGTGGATATCAGAGAAATTCGAACCATATTTTTCAATATAGGCAGGATCTTCCGTAGTCACACCACCATAACTTCCGTCCAACGGATTATAGACAGTGGCACTTGCCGGCATGTAGATAGCCGAAAGGATAGGTCCTGTATAAGCATCGTTATCCGTAGCTTTGGAACGTTGGGTAGTGTTCTGCCATACAAAATCCTCACTGACGCTCACCCACTTGTTCAGCTGCATTTTACCATTATAACGTAATGTAAGATTCTTCTTGAAAGTATTAATCAAAACACCTTCATCATTATCGTAAGCAAAAGATATACGATTTGAAAAATTATCAGAACCTACATTCAACGCTACGTTATGACGTTGGTAGAAGGCAGTGCGGAAAATCTCATCCATCCAATCAGTACGAGTCGTACCTATCCATGGATTTTTGGTAACATCCCAACCGACTGGAAGCGAAAGTCCTGCATTTTGATGAGATATCTTACGCATCTCAATCTGCTGCTCCGCATTCAGTGGTTCTATCAAATTGGTAGCCTGACGAATACCAAAAGTGCCGTCATAAGTCAACGAAGGAGCACCTTGTTTCGCTTTTTTGGTAGTTACCAACACAACACCACCTGCACCAGACTGTGCGCCATAGATAGCAGCAGAAGCAGCATCCTTCAAAACAACGATACTTTCAATATCATTCATGGATGAGATAGGTGCACCGGGAACACCGTCCACAACCCAAAGTACATTGTCTCCATCTTGTGAGCCTTGACCACGAATCACAATGTTAGGAGAAGAAGTTGGGTCGCCACCATCGGCCGTAATGGTAACACCTGCCAGCTGTCCCTGCAGCATGCCTTCGGTAGAAGTTACCGGGCGAGCAGCCAATTCTTCAGTATTACTTACTACACCCACTGAAGCAGACAAGTCCTGCTTACGTGTATTCGCACCATACCCTAATACAACAACCTCATCCAGAAGTTCTGTATCCTCTTTAAGCACAATTACCATTTGTTTTTCTGCCACTGGTACTTCCTGAGTCACATAGCCGACAAAACTGATTACCAATACGCCGTTTTTATCGGCCGAAACATTAAAGTTTCCGTCAACGTCCGTAATCACTCCATTAGTCGTCCCCTTTACTAACACATTGGCACCAATCACAGGTTCGCCAGTCTGATCCTTTACTGTTCCTTTCACAGAAATCTGCTGTGCATAAGCACCTGCCGACAAGAACAGTCCCAACAATAGGGTCAGAATCGTTCGATAGATTCTAAGATTTACTTGTTTCATGCATTCAAAATTTAAAGTTTATAATATAGAAAATTATAATTCCGCCACAAAGGTCAGAAAGCAGAATTACATAGTTATTACAAAAGGAACAATTCTCTAACAGTCCTTATTTATGCGTAAAATAATATAACTGCAAAATATTTATTATTTTCAATCAAACCGTATAGGGATTATTACTCAAGAAGAGCGGCAGCACCCAATAAACTGGAATCCTTTTGATGCGAAGCCACCACACTCACATTATCCGATATAATCTTGTAGGGAAAACTTTGCATTGTTTGTTCCATAGCATTTTTAAAGAAAGGAAAAGCCGATACAATACCGCCTCCTAAAACAATAGCCTGGGGAGCATAGGCAAAAAGAATTGCCTTTATAAGATTACCCAAATGCCTCCCAAACTCTTTCCAAATCTCCAATGCAGCTTGTTCTCCTTGCTGGGCTTTTTCAGCTACTACCGCACCGGTAGTGCCATAACGTTTAAACAAGAAACTACTGCAATAGTGTTCAAAATCAGAGTCCAAATAAGGAAATGAGCCTATCTCACCGGCTCCCATATATTGCCCACCATACAAACGACGGCCAATGACAACGCCAGCTCCAATTCCGGTCCCAATAGTAACGCCTACCATGTTGGTATAAGATTTTCCTTCGCCGTATAGGCTCTCCCCCAAAGTGAAACAGTTGGAATCATTATTAATGGCAACTGCCACCTTGAATTCGTTCTCCAAAATCTCCTTCAAGTGTATTTCTTTCCAAGAAGATATATTTGCTACATTATATACAATTCCTTTCTCCGGATCAACAATTGAAGGGACACCGATACCGATACCATCTACCTGCTCATTCATCATATTCCGAATAAGCTGGGAAAGCTGGTTTAGCACAGTAGAAGCATCTTGCTGAGCTAAACATGGAACCGACACTTTATTCAAGCAGTTCCCTTTTTCCACTTGGGCTATTCGAATATTGGTTCCTCCTAAATCTATTGACAGTTTCATAGTATATAACATTAAGGTGTTCAACATGTGCAAAATTAAGAAAATGCTTTTTTTTCAGTATTCCCAATTGCGCATATAAATCTTCATTTTGCGCAAACATTACTGTCAATCAAATATTCCACCAAATCTTTTCCTCCAGGTTCACTGACAAAATCGATAAAAACAATACCGCAATTCCGGCTATTCTTTTGTTTTAAATAGTCAGCAATAGGCTTGTTTACCTTATCAGCAAAGACTTTAGGGGTTCCCAAGGGCAGCCCCGTCGCACTTACAAAAGTAATTCCCCACCGACGTGAGGAAACCGGCTCAGCAGACATCCCTTCAATATTACGGACACAAACCCCTACCTTCTTCCCGGCCTCCTCACCCGATTCATATTGATATTTATCTTCGAGCAAAGCCACTCCTTCCTTACCATCTTTATTGCGAAGAGTGAGCAGGCAAGTACTGTCATCCTCCCAACCTACACATGCTGCTCCAGGATAATTATCCATAGCATGATCCCTATGCAGGAAAAGAATCTTTCCACGGCAATCTTTCAGCGTCAGTTCAGGGCGAAAGTCCATCACGAAATAACTTTGATACTCAGGGCTGCTTAAAGAAACGGACAGCAGAGAAGCATAATCCCGCAATTCTCCCCCTTCCTTTTTCAAGGAAACAATCAAAGTCTCAGAAGGATATGTTTGCAGAAAGTGTATAAAAGCAGGTAAAACATCATCTTCCCAATATATATCCTGAAAGGCATGACTGTGAAACACCCCCAGTTTATTACCCTTCTTTTCCAAACGGATATCGAAAGCACGGATGCCTTGCCGTAATTGAGCAGGAATATCTGTTGCTTGTGTTTTCAACATATGCCCTCCTTTGATACTACCGCTATCGTGTGAACCAGGAATAGAAATCTTACATATAGGAAGCGTATCATGGAGAATCCTCATCACTCAGCCGCAGTGCAACCTCATCCCGCGCCTCCGCACAAGTATCCTGCAATCTGGAAGCTGTAGCACAAACCGGAGCATTCAATAGAAATATGGTCAAAGCTAATACAACAACTGTTCTTAATCCGTTTCTCTTCATAGTATATTGCTTTTAAGTTTACTGCATGCAAATGTAGAGAGTTCATTCTTTTCCCTCATCCTAAATTGCGTATTTAGTTCTTCATTTTGCGCAAACATCGAAAGCAACATATAGTAACATCTGAGCCAAACGTAATGTACCTTTTCATTACATAAATGTACCTAACGAAAAATGCCATACATTCTCCGTACTGCGTATCTCATCCCAGACGAAGCCCTCCCAAGAAAAGGATTTCAACTCCTCAGGACACTCCAGACGGTTCTTGACAATAAAACGCGTCATCTCTCCGCGACACATCTTGGCATAGATAACGACAGTCTTCGGCTGTCCGGCCTTCCAAACTTGAAACTCGGGCGTAATAACACGCACCTCTTGCTCCACCCGCTTCCAGTCGAACAAATCTTTCATTTCAGCACTTGCCAAATTAATGAGAACACCGCCACAGTTTTTAATTTCCTCTATGAAGTAATCCGTCAACAAAGGCTTCCAATAATCAAACATGGATATTCCACCTTTTTCGGGCAAACGGACATCTCCTTCCAAACGATAGGGTTTGATACCGTCCAGCGGGCGAAGCAACCCATAAAGAAAAGAAGTGATACGTAGATGTTCTTGCGCATAACGAAAATCCTCCGCTGAAAAATCTTTCGGAAGAATGCGTTTAAAAACAGCTCCCGTGTAGGCGCAAACGGCTGGCATCGAACGATTCTCCTCCGAACAGAAATCATGAAAACGCAAACGGTTCTCGGCAGCAATTTTGGTATTCACCCGAAGAAGCCTTTCCAATTCGGATACTGAATACTGCGACATTTCCAACGCATTCCGCACAGCCTCCGTTTCGAATTTCGGGACTGTGACTTCGGGCACGACAACAGAGCAGCGCGCTGCCATGGTCTTTGCACAAGAGATAAAAACAAGCATAGCGATATTTTTTAATGGATACAAAAATAAAGTTTTTTAGTGGAGAATACATATACTTATAAAGTTTTTCCGCAGAATTCACCTCCGTTTCAAGAGTTTTTCATACCTTTACACCTTGTTGGAGAAAAGTGCACGTATTGCCCCCCTCTACTCCCCCAACATCTTGAGATAGAAAAAGAAAAAATAATATATAAAATGACTCACAAATGGAATTATCAACCCATTACACCCGAACAGGCAGAAGCAAGCCAACAACTGGCCCAAGAATTGGGAATTAGCCAATATTGGGAAAATTGCTGGTGGAGCGGGGAATAACAACGGCAGCGGATGCCCGGAAGTTTTTCCGCCCCCAACTACCGGACTTATACGACCCATTCCTGATGAAGGATATGGATATAGCCGTAGAGCGCCTGAACAAGGCAATGGGAAAGAAAGAGCGCATTCTTGTTTATGGAGATTATGACGTAGACGGTACCACGGCTGTGGCATTGGTCTACAAGTTTATTCAACAGTTCTATTCGAACATCGACTACTATATCCCCGACCGTTACAATGAGGGGTATGGAGTTTCAATCCAAGGAGTAGACTATGCCGCAGAGAGTGGTGTAGGTTTGATTATTGTATTGGACTGCGGTATCAAAGCCGTCGAAGAAATCACATACGCCAAGGAGAAAGGCATTGATTTCATCATCTGCGACCATCATGTCCCCGATGATGTACTGCCCCCTGCTGTAGCCATTCTGAATGCCAAACGGGAAGACAACACCTATCCTTATGAACATCTGTCCGGATGCGGTGTAGGCTTTAAGTTCATGCAGGCATTTGCCTCAACAACGGTATCGAGTTCCATCACCTTATCCCTTTACTGGACCTCTGCGCCGTCAGTATCGCATCGGATATTGTCCCCATTATGGGTGAAAACCGCATTCTCGCCTACCACGGTTTGAAGCAGTTGAACAGTAATCCCAGCGTAGGCCTGAAAGCAATCATTGATGTCTGCGGACTGACGGACAAGGACATCACCGTCAGTGACATTGTATTCAAAATAGGTCCCCGCATCAACGCCTCCGGACGTATCCAGAACGGGAAAGAAGCTGTTGACTTGCTTACTGAAAAAGATTTCTCTCTTGCCCTGGAGAAAGCCGGACAAATCAACCAATACAACGAGACACGCAAGGACTTGGACAAGACCATGACCGAGGAGGCCAACAAGATTGTAGCTGACCTGGACGGACTTGCCGACCGACGTTCCATCGTATTGTACAATGAAGACTGGCATAAAGGCGTCATCGGCATCGTAGCTCCCGGCTGACGGAAATCTATTACCGGCCGGCAGTAGTACTGACACGTACGGATGACATGGCAACCGGATCTGCCCGTTCCGTCTCCGGATTCGATGTCTACAAAGCCATTGAATACTGCCGCGACCTTCTGGAAAACTTCGGAGGTCATACCTACGCCGCCGGTCTTTCCATGAAGGTGGAAAATGTACCGGCCTTTATCGAACGCTTCGAAGAGTTCGTATCACAAAATATCCTGCCGGAACAGACATGCGCCGTCATCGACATCAATGCCGAGATTGATTTCAGAGACATCACTCCGAAATTCTTCAGCGACTTGAAGAAATTCAATCCATTCGGACCGGACAATGCCAAACCCATTTTCTGTACGCACAATGTCTATGATTATGGTACCAGCAAAGTCGTAGGCCGCGACCAGGAACATATCAAGCTAGAACTGGTGGATAATAAATCGAACAATGTAATGAACGGCATCGCTTTCGGGCAAAGTTCCCACGTACGCTTCATCAAGACCAAACGTTCCTTCGACATCTGCTATTCCATTGAAGAGAATACCCATAAGAGGGGTGAAGTGCAGTTGCAGATTGAAGACATAAAGCCGAACTGAAAGCCTCTCCCCTAACCCCTCCCCCACAGAGGGGAATAAGAATAGTCTCCTTATATTAAGGAAATGATGAAAATTGGTTGATGCTATAAGATTAGTAATCACTACTATTAGCATAGAGAAGGAAAGAATATCAATTCAACGATAAGAAGTAGCAAGAAGTTCAATAAGACCATGAGCAGCAGTAGTAACTTCAAAACTCCCCTCCCTATGGGGGAGGGATTGGGGGTGAGGCTTCTGAAGCAATACTGGGGATACGATACCTTCCGGGGAATCCAGGAAGATATCATCAACAGCATTACCGAGGGACGGGACACTTTGGGACTAATGCCCACGGGAGGAGGAAAATCCATCACTTTCCAAGTTCCGGCACTTGCTAAAGAAGGACTTTGCCTGGTCATCACTCCGTTGATTGCCTCATGAAAGACCAGGTACAAAACCTGAAAAAGCGGGGAATCAAGGCGCTTGCCATCTACTCAGGCATGAGCAGGCAGGAAATCATCGTCACACTGGAGAACTGTATATTCGGCAATTTCAAGTTCCTCTATATCTCCCCCGAAAGGCTCGATACTGAAATCTTCCGCACCAAACTGCAGAAGATGAAAATCAGTATGATTACGGTAGACGAAAGCCACTGCATATCGCAATGGGGCTACGACTTCCGTCCTGCCTATCTGAAGATAGCCGAGATACGCACACTGCTACCCGGTGTACCCGTGCTGGCACTGACAGCCACTGCCACTCCGGAAGTAGTGAAAGATATCCAGGCCCGTCTGCATTTCCGTGAGGAAAATGTGTTCTGCATGAGTTTCGAGCGCAAAAATCTCGCCTATATCGTCCGTAAAACGGAAAACAAGACGGGAGAGCTGTTGCACATCCTGCGCCGTATGCCCGGAAGCGCCATCATCTATGTGCGCAACCGCCGCCGCACCAAGGAAATTACCGAACTGCTGCACAACGAAGGCATCACCGCAGATTTCTACCATGCCGGACTGGATGACGCCACCAAAGACATCCGCCAACAACGCTGGCAAACAGGAGAAAGCCGTGTCATGGTCGCCACCAATGCATTCGGTATGGGTATCGACAAACCGGATGTACGGATTGTCATCCACATGGACCTGCCCGATTCCATAGAAGCCTACTTCCAGGAAGCAGGACGTGCCGGAAGGGACGGACAAAAAGCCTACGCGGTCGTCCTTTACGCCAAGTCGGATAAGGCAACACTGCACAAACGCATTCCCGACACCTTTCCTGAAAAAGAGTATATAAAGGAAGTATATGAGCATCTTCAATACTATTACCAGATGGCAATGGGAGACGGACAAGGCTGTGTACGCGAGTTCAATATAGAAGACTTTTGTCGAAAGTTCAAGTACTTCCCCGTTCCCGTGGACAGTGCCTTGAAGATTCTGACACAAGCGGGATACCTGGAATATACAGACGAACAAGACAATGCATCCCGGCTACTGTTCACTATCCGTCGAGATGAACTTTATAAACTGAGAGAGCTCGGCGAAGATATGGACAAACTCATCCAAACCATTCTCCGCTCCTATACCGGGGTTTTCACAGACCATGCTTTCATCAATGAAGATTCACTGGCCATACGCACTGGACTCACACGCCGGCAAGTGTATGAACAGCTCATCCACCTAGCCAAGCTACATATCGTCAGTTACATCCCCCGCAAAAAGACACCATATATAATATACACGCGAGAGAGGGTTGAAATGCGCCACCTGCAAATCCCTTCCACCGTGTACGAGGAACGCAAAGAGCGATATGAGAAACGCATAAGTGCCATGCTGGATTACGTGAGCAGCGATACCGTGTGCCGTAGCCGGATGCTGCTACACTACTTCGGAGAGAAGAACGAGCATAACTGCGGGCAGTGCGACACTTGCATCAATTTGAAGAACAAGAAACCTTCCGGCCACCTTTCGGAAAAGGAACTTTCTGAAAAGATTCTTCAAGCCCTATCTGATAAACGACAAACTCCAGCCACTTTGGCAGAACAGATAGCAGACGCTAAAAACATGCTCATCGATGTGTTACATGGATTGTTGGACGAAGGCAAGGTAATTGCTGTCAACGGAATGCTTCAAATCAAAAAATAATTCATTACTTTTGCCGTTGGAAAAGAATGTCCTGCCGCTGAGAGGAACATCTCCTATCAGCATGCCCCTCCTTTTCCTTTTAATTTTTAATTCTTTAATTTTAATCACCTATGGGATTCTTTAAATCTTTTTTCTCCGGCAAGTCAGACAGTCCGGCAAATGAGAAACAAAAAAACGAACAGAAGAATTTTGAGATATTCAAGTATGACGGTATGCGCGCACAACGCATGGGCCGTACAGACTACGCCATCAAATGCTTCACTGAAGCCCTTGCCATTCAGGAAGACTTCGAGACCATGGGATATCTCGCCCAAGTCTACACCCAGACCAGCGAACTGGACGAGGCGCACAAACTACTGGAACGCATGACCGAAATAGAGCCGGAACATATCTCCACCTACCTCAGTCTTGCCAACGTATGCTACATGCAGGAAGACTATCCCGCCATGGCAGGAGCGGCAAAGAAGGCTATCGAAATAGAAGAGGCAACGCCATGGCACATTACCTGCTCGGCAAAGCAGACAATGGGCAAGGGGACGGCATCATGTGCATCGCCCATCTTACGAAAGCCATCGTACTGAAAGATGATTTCATCGAAGCACGTCTGCTCCGTGCCGAAGCCCTGGTCCAAATGCAGCAATACAAGGAAGCGATGGAAGACATAGACACCATTCTGGCACAAGACCCGGAAGACGAAAGTGCATCTTGCTCCGCGGAAAGATAGAAGAAGCTACGGGAGACAAAGAAAAAGCAGAAAGCAGCTATCAGAAAGTGACGGAGTTGAATCCCTTCAACGAACAAGCCTTCCTCTACTTAGGACAGCTTTACATCACCCAAAACAAACTGGCAGAAGCATCGAGCTCTTTACGGAAGCCACAGAACTGAACCCTAATTTCGCAGAGGCCTATCATGAGCGCGGACGTGCCAAGTTGCTGAACGGCGACAAGGAAGGTTCTGCAGAAGACATGAAGAAAGGACTGGAACTCAATCCTAAAGAGATACAGAACTTTAACGGACAATATGGTAACCAACCGGGGGGAAGTACCGGTAATATCCTGGGATTATGACAAATTCAATTATTGCCGCCAATGAAACGAAATTTATTTCTATCAGTACTTTTTGTACTGATGTTCGCACCTGCCCATGCACAGCAAGTGAACATATTGTCCTATAACGTACATAATTGCATAGGTATGGACAAGGAGTACAATTACCGGCGCATTGCCAATGTTATCAGTCAAACTTCTCCGGACATAGTCGCCCTGCAGGAACTTGACAGTGTAACGGTGCGCAACAAAGGAATCCATGCTCTCGGAGAACTAGAAAAACTGACCGGAATGCACGGGACTTATGCAGCAGCCATTCCTTTTCAGGGTGGAAGCTACGGCATCGGAATCCTCTCCAGAGAGATACCCATAAAATACAAAATCATTCCAATGCCCGGACGGGAAGAAAAACGTACCCTCATTATTGCAGAATTTAAAGATTATGTATTTTGTGCCACACACCAGTCCCTCACTCCAGAAGACCAGCTCCTTGCCGTACCATTGATAGAAAAAGCCTTGCAAAACGTCGATAAGCCCATCTTTATGGCAGGCGACATGAACTCTGCACCAGCAAGCGTTCCCCAGCTGGAATTGGCAAAACATTTTGCCACCCTCAATGACACAACCTCTTATACTTTCCCGGCAGACCGTCCCAACCGATGTATAGACTACATCTACGGCTATTCCAAGAATGGGTATCGGTTTGACGTACAATACCGGAAAGTCATAGAAGACACCATTTCATCCGACCATCGTCCGGTTCAAGTCATTGTACAAGTTAAAGGGAAATAAGTTAAATTGCTACTATCCCTAAAAAAAACATTGTTTTTTGTTTGTATATAAAAGAAAAGCATTACTTTTGTCACGTAATTCAAAAACAGAGAATACAAGTATGAAGTCATTTACTTATGCATATTACTTCTTTTTTTACTTTTACTTTAGCCAGAAAGTAGAGCGGGAGTTTGTATGTATCAAGTGACAGTGATGCTTAAGGACTGAATAGAGAAACAAGTAAATATACAGAATCCCGCTCCATCGTATGGAAGCGGGATTTTTTTTATAGCATAACCAAGAAAATAAAAATAATGAAAAAGGTAGCCATTCAAGGAACATTAGGCTCGTATCACGACATCGCCGCACACAAGTACTTCGAAGGAGAAGAAATAGAGTTAATCTGTTGCGCCAACTTTGAAGACGTGTTCGGTGCCATCAAAAAAGACAGTCAGACCATAGGAATGCTGGCGATAGAAAACACCATTGCAGGTAGTTTGCTGCATAACAATGAGCTATTACGCCAAAGTGGCGCACAGATTGTCGGCGAGTACAAGCTGCGTATTTCCCATAGTTTTGTCTGCCTGCCGATGAAGACTGGGATGATATTACCGAAGTCAACTCCCACCCTATCGCCCTGATGCAATGCCGTGAATTCCTGGGACAACACCCCGGAATCAAAGTGGTGGAAGGCGAAGATACCGCCCGCAGTGCCGAAATCATCCAACAGGAACATCTGAAAGGCCATGCAGCTATCTGCTCCAAAGCTGCTGCAGAGCGTTATGGCATGAAGGTCCTGCAGGAAGGTATCGAAACCAACAAACATAACTTCACCCGTTTCCTGGTCGTAGCCGACCCTTGGCAAGTAGATGAACTGAACCGGCATCGCAGCAAGGACGTCAACAAGGCAAGCATGTATTCACACTTCCCCATACTGAAGGAAGCCTTTCCCAAGTATTGTCTATTTTGTCTTTCTACCGCATCAACCTGACCAAGATACAATCACTGCCCATCATCGGGCGTGAATGGGAATACCAGTTTTACGTAGATGTCGTCTTCGACAATGTACTGAGATATAAACAATCCATTGCGGCCATCACACCGCTGACCAAAGAGCTGAAAATATTAGGAGAATATGAAGATGGAAAATCAAACGTGTAGAATAAAGCCTGCCGACCGCCTGGCAAGCGTAAGCGAATATTACTTCTCGAAGAAGCTGAAAGAAGTGGCACAAATGAATGCCGAAGGAATGGATGTCATCAGCCTGGGAATCGGAAGCCCCGACATGCCGCCTTCCGAAAAGACAATCCGGACACTTTGCGAAGCTGCCTGCAATCCGGACGGACATGGTTACATGCCCTACGTAGGTATCCCCGAACTGCGCCGCGGTTTTGCGGACTGGTACCAAAAATGGTACGGTGTAGCATTGAATCCCAACACAGAGATACAACCGCTCATCGGCTCCAAAGAAGGCATCCTGCACGTGACGCTGGCCTTTGTCAACCCCGGTGAACAAGTATTGGTTCCCAATCCCGGCTATCCCACCTATACTTCATTAAGCAAGATTCTGGGTGCCGAGGTCGTGAACTATAACTTGAAAGAAGAAAACGGCTGGATGCCCGACTTCGACGAACTGGAACGGATGGACATGAGCCGTGTAAAACTGATGTGGACCAACTATCCCAATATGCCCACCGGGGCGAACGCAACACCGGAACTGTACCGGAAACTGGTGGACTTCGCACGCCGCAAGGACATCGTCATCGTAAACGACAACCCCTACAGTTTCATCCTGAACGAACATCCTATCAGCATCCTCAGCATTCCGGGTGCCAAAGAGTGCTGCATAGAATTCAATTCCATGAGCAAAAGCCACAACATGCCGGGCTGGCGTATCGGCATGCTTGCCTCGAATGCCGACTTCGTGCAATGGATATTGAAAGTAAAAAGCAACATCGACAGCGGTATGTTCCGTGCCATGCAACTGGCAGCCGCCACTGCCCTGGAAGCAGAGCAAGACTGGTATGACGGCAACAACGCGAATTACCGCAACCGCCGTCAGTTGGCAGGAGAAATCATGCATACCTTGGGTTGCACCTACGACGAAAACCAGGTAGGCATGTTCCTCTGGGGCAAAATCCCCGACAGCTGTACAGACGTGGAAGAACTGACTGAACACGTGCTGCATAAAGCCAGAGTGTTCATTACTCCCGGGTTTATCTTCGGAAGTAACGGGAAACGGTATATCCGCATCTCCCTCTGCTGTAAGGACAATAAACTGGCAGAAGCATTGAAGCGTATCAAGGACATGAAATAAATGCTTACAAGTAAGAGATGAACACCCTAAAGCCGGAATCCCGTTTACTAAAACTCCACCGGAGATTTACTAAAACGGGAGGAACGATTTAGTAAATCTTCTCCGACGTTTTACTAAATCTCCGGGACCTTGCTCAGAAAGTCTTCTGAAAAGGAGGAAACGTCACAAGGAAGAAAAAGCATAATTAAAGAATATTATTAAACAAATAAAGAATATGGAACTCGAATTAGAACCTATCACATTACCTGGTGTTGAAGACAAACGCCCTATGGTAATAGCCGGCCCCTGCAGTGCCGAAACCGAAGAACAAGTAATGAGCACCGCCAAACAATTGGCAGACAAAGGCCTCAAGCTATTCCGTGCCGGCATCTGGAAACCGCGCACCAAACCGGGCGGCTTCGAAGGAGTAGGCGTAGACGGCCTTGCATGGCTGAAGGAGGTAAAGAAAGAAACCGGCATGTACGTTTCAACAGAAGTAGCTACCGCCAAACATGTATACGAATGCCTGAAGGCTGGAATTGACCTTCTTTGGGTAGGTGCACGTACCACCGCCAATCCTTTCGCCGTACAGGAAATTGCCGATGCACTGAAAGGCGTAGATATCCCGGTACTGGTGAAGAATCCGGTAAATCCTGACCTGGAGCTGTGGATTGGAGCTTTGGAACGTATCAACAATGCAGGCTTGAAACGTCTGGGTGCCATCCATCGCGGATTCAGCAGCTATGACAAAAAGCTCTACCGTAACTTGCCCCAATGGCATATCCCCATTGAGCTGCGCCGCCGAATTCCCAACCTTCCTATTATCTGTGACCCCAGCCACATAGGTGGAAAGCGCGAACTGGTTGCTCCACTCTGCCAGCAAGCTATGGATTTGGGCTTCAACGGACTGATTATCGAGAGCCACTGCAACCCGGACTGTGCCTGGAGCGATGCAGCCCAGCAAGTCACCCCGGATGTGCTGGATTACATCCTCAACCTGCTGGTCATCCGCAAGGAAACACAAAGCACCGAGAACCTCAGCGAATTGCGCAAGCAGATAGACGAATGCGACAACAATCTTATTCAGGAGCTGGCCAAACGGATGCGTGTGGCACGTGAAATCGGTACATACAAAAAAGAGCATGACATGACCATCCTGCAAACCGGACGCTACAACGAAATCCTCGAGAAACGCGGCTCGCAAGGCGCATTGTGTGGCATGGATGCTGAATTCATCAAAAAGGTATTTGAGGCGATACACGAAGAAAGTGTGAGGCAACAAATGGAAATTATAAATAAGTAATTATTTAATGTGCCAATGTGCTTATTGGCTGCGCAGTGATGCCGCATGGCAATAAGCACATTAGCACATTAGCACATTAAACATCATGAGAATACTTATACTTGGGGCCGGAAAAATGGGCTCTTTCTTTACAGATATATTGAGTTTCCAGCACGAGACGGCTGTGTTCGATGTCAACCCGCACCAACTGCGTTTTGTCTACAACACCTACCGCTTCACTACATTGGAGGAAATCAAGGAGTTCGAGCCGGAACTGGTCATCAATGCCGCTACGGTGAAATACACACTGGACGCCTTCCGCCAAGTGCTGCCAGTACTGCCTAAGGACTGCATCATCAGTGACATTGCTTCGGTAAAGACCGGATTGAAGAAATTTTACGAAGAAAGCGGTTTCCGATATGTATCGAACACATCCATGTTCGGCTACTTTGCCAGTCTCAGCAATCTGAATACAAAGAATGCCAATCATCATCAGCGAAGGTGACCACTTGGGAAAAATCTTCTTCAAGGACCTCTACCAGACAATGAAACTGAACATCTTCGAATATACATTCGACGAGCATGATGAGACTGTAGCCTATTCGCTGTCCATTCCGTTTGTATCCACCTTCGTGTTTGCAGCGGTAATGAAACACCAGGAAGCTCCAGGCACTACATTCAAGAAGCACATGGCTATTGCCAAAGGACTGCTGAGTGAAGATGACTACTTGCTCCAAGAAATTCTCTTCAACCCGCGCACTCCCTCACAAGTGGAGAACATCCGCCTGGAACTGAAGAATCTGCTGGAAATCATCAACAACAAGGATGCGGAAGGCATGAAGAAGTATCTGACCAAAATCAGAGAAAAGATTAAATAGAAAAGATGTCCATTGTGAAAACATCAGGTTCCCTCGTCCTCAACGAGGGATTTTTTTTATCTTTGCACTGTTAATAGAACCGCTTTCATGATAGACCAACCCACTATAGACAGAATTCTCGATGCCGCACAAATATACGATGTCGTATCGGACTTCGTTACCCTGCGCAAACGCGGCGTGAATTATGTAGGACTGTGTCCCTTCCACGATGACAAAACCCCTTCTTTCTATGTATCCCCCGCCAAAGGGCTCTGCAAGTGCTTTGCCTGCGGAAAAGGAGGAAATGCAGTGCATTTCATCATGGAGCACGAACAGATGTCTTATCCTGAGGCGCTGAAATATCTCGCAAAAAAATACGGCATTGAAATCAAAGAACGCGAACTATCCAGCGAGGAGAAGATAGCACAGAGCGAACGGGAAAGCCTCTTCATTGTGAACAACTTTGCCCGTGACTACTTCCAGAATATCCTAAAGAACCACGTAGACGGACAGAGTATCGGCATGGCCTATTTCCGCAGCCGCGGCTTCCGGGATGACATCATCGAGAAGTTCCAGTTGGGCTATTGTACCGAGAGCCACGATGCCCTTGCCCAGGAAGCTTTGAAAAAAGGCTATAAAAAGGATTATCTTGTCAAGACCGGCCTCTGCTACGAGACGGACGACCACCGACTGCGCGACCGCTTCTGGGGGCGGGTCATCTTTCCGGTACACACTCTCTCCGGCAAGGTGGTGGCTTTCGGGGGACGTGTGCTTGCCGGCGCCACCAAAGGCGTCAAGGTGAAGTACGTCAACTCGCCTGAATCGGAAATTTATCATAAAAGCAATGAACTGTATGGCATATATTTTGCCAAACAAGCCATTGTGAAACAAGACCGTTGCTTTCTGGTCGAAGGTTATACGGATGTCATTTCCATGCACCAATCGGGCATAGAGAATGTGGTTGCCTCTTCGGGCACGGCATTGACACCCGGACAAATCCGGATGATTCATCGTTTCACCAACAATATGACAGTGCTCTACGACGGTGACGCTGCCGGTATAAAGGCCTCTATCCGAGGTATTGATATGTTGCTGGAAGAAGGCATGAACGTCAAAGTCTGCCTCCTGCCCGACGGTGACGACCCGGACTCCTTTGCACGCAAACACAATGCGACGGAGTTCCAGGCCTTCATACAAGAGAATGAAACGGACTTTATCCGCTTCAAAACCAATCTGTTGCTGGAAGATGCAGGAAAAGACCCCATCAAGCGTGCCGAGCTTATCGGAAACCTTGTGCAGAGCATTTCCATCATTCCCGAAGCCATTGTGCGTGATGTCTATATCAAGGAGTGCGCCCAATTATTGCACGTAGAAGATAAACTGCTGGTTTCTGAGGTTGCCAAGCGTCGCGAAAAGCAAGCCGAGCAACAAGCTGAGCGAGCAGAACGCGAGCGTCGGTCGGCCAATGCCGCAAGAGCCAATGCAGAAGCAGGTGTCAATGGCAGTCATACTGCAGCTACAGCTACCAGCCCCGACGCACAACAAGCTGGCTATCCGTCCGAATCACTGCCTGCCGGTCTCCCTTCCGAAACACCTCCACCTTTTCCACCCGAGGAAGAATATGTATCCTTCATCCCACAGGAGGGCAAGGAGGGCCAGGAGTTCTATAAATACGAACGACTTATTCTGAAGATGGTAGTGCTCTATGGTGAGCGGGTGATGTGCAATGTCACCAATGAAGAGGGGCAGGAAACCCCTATCACTGTAACTGAATATATAGTCAATGATTTAAAAGAGGACGAGCTTGCCTTCCACAATCCGCTTCACCGGCAAATCCTGACAGAGGCTACCGAACGTATCCACAATGAGGGTTTTACCGCCGAACGGTATTTTGTGGCGCATCCCGACCCCGTCATCAGCAAGCTGAGTGTGGAACTTATCAGCAACCGCTATCAGTTAAGGAAATCACAGATAGAACAAATGGTGACGGACGAAGAACGCCTCTATGAGCTAATTCCACGGTTAATGATAAACTTCAAATATGCCATCGTCTGCGAAGAATTGAAGCATACCCTATTTGCGTTACAGAACCCTGCCATAGCCAATGATGAAACCCAGTGTAACAGCATCATGGAGCGCTACAACGAATTGAACAAAGTAAAAAGCATCATGGCAAAGCGGCTGGGAGACAGAGTCATCCTGAATTTTTAAATTCAATTCGGGGAGTTCTCCGTCAAGAATTATGCCTGATTAAATTCATAAATTCCTCGCGGGTCTTCGCTTGGTTGAATGCTCCGGTAAAATCGGATGTAGTGGTAATGGAGTTCTGTTTCTCTACTCCGCGCATCTGCATGCACATGTGTTTGGCTTCCACAACAACCATAACCCCCAGCGGATTCAGCGTCTCCTGAATACACTCTTTTATTTGGAGAGTCATACGTTCCTGCACTTGCAGGCGGTGAGAGAAAATATCCACTACGCGGGCTATCTTGCTCAGTCCGGTAATGTAGCCGTTAGGAATATATGCCACATGTGCCTTTCCGTAGAAGGGAAGCATGTGATGTTCGCAAAGCGAGAAGAAATCAATGTCTTTCACAATCACCATCTGACTGTATTCTTCTTGAAACTTGGCTGAACGGAGTACCTCGTGAGGGTCCATATGATACCCTTTCGTCAACGACAACATGGCCTTCGCCACCCGTTCAGGTGTCTTCTGCAAACCTTCACGTCCGGCATCTTCACCCAACAGAGTAAGGATGCGGTGATAATGTTCCTTCAATTCATCTAATGAAGGAGATACAATTTCTTCTTTTCCTAACATGATAATTCTTTATAAGGGGATGTTTATCTGCTCTTTCACGATAGAGACTTCCTTGAATACACCAGTAGCCCGCAACTGACGCATCATGGCATCCGCTTCTTCGATACTGCGGAAATCTCCTGCACGGCACAGCCAACGGGGGGATTGAAAGAGGTATAAACTGTAAGTTCGGGAAAATGTTCCTTGATGCGGGTAGCTACCGCATAAGCTTCGTTCTTGGCCTGACGGGTATTATTCCCTGCATAAACTTGTATGCGGTAACCCGAACTTTTAATCACTTTCTGCTCATCCGAACCGGCAGGAACATACTCCGAACCTATCAATGCCGCAATGCGTGCATCTTGATGGATAGTCACCTTGCCTTGTCCCGGCACATTACGTTCCAGGCTTTTCACAATATTATTCTGCGCTACAGAAATCGTTGCAAAAGCGAAACATGCAACTAAAAGTAAACCAAGCTTTTTCATGAGTCAATATCTTTATATAACGGAAAATGGAAAGCTGAAAATGGAAAACAGTTATGCAGATACGACATGCAATCCATTTTCAACTTTCAGCTTTCAACTATTTAATTAAAGGCATCGATGATACCCTTGAAGTCAGAAACCTTCAAGGCAGCACCACCAATCAGACCGCCGTCAACATCCGGGTTGGCAAACAGTTCCTTTGCATTAGAAGGCTTACAGCTGCCACCATAAAGGATAGAGCAGTTGTCAGCAATTTCCTTACCATACTTTTCAGCAATCAAGGAACGGATGAAAGCGTGGATTTCCTGTGCTTGTTCTGCAGTAGCAGTCTTACCGGTACCGATAGCCCAAACCGGCTCGTAAGCCAAAATAATCTTAGAGAAATCTTCGGCAGACAAAGAGAATACAGAAGCCAGCTGAGCGGCTACCACTTCATTCTGCTTGTTTGCTTCACGTTCTTCCAATACCTCACCGATACAGAAAATCGGAGTCAGACCGTTAGCCAAAGCCAATTTTACTTTTTCTTCCAGAATAGCAACTGTTTCACCATAGTAAGCACGACGTTCAGAGTGACCCAGAATGACATATTTTGCACCAGTAGAAGCAACCATAGCAGCTGATACTTCGCCGGTATATGCGCCTGACTCCTTGTCTGCACAGTTTTCTGCACCTACACCAATCTTGGCAGCGTCTACCAAAGGAGTAACAGATGCCAGGTGGATAAACGGAGTACAGATGATTACATCACAGTTAGGCTTTTCGTTAGCCAATGTTTCATTCAGTTCTTTTGCAAGAGCAATACCCTCTTGGAGGGTTTTGTTCATTTTCCAGTTTCCTGCAACAATGTTTTTTCTCATTTTGTTTTATTATTAAAAGGGTTAATGTATTTACTATTTGACAATTTACTATTTACTATTTGATACTATTGTTGTCTGAGGCGTTGTTTCTCTCGGCGCCTTACGACTAAAATATCGACACAAAGCACCATCATCAGAGGAAGGATGAACCACAGCAACACATAGCCTATTGTTTGTAAGTCACTTTCCTGCTTCTGCTTGCCCAATTCCAACTTGTCCAGGCTATCGGTCAGCACATATTCATCAGGCAGCCGGTTGTCACTCCACTTATTCAAAATAGTTCCGTCCTTTACCAACAGCAAACCGGGATTTGAACGGATAATGGTCTTCAGCGTAATATCATCTGTCTGGCAGAAAGGGTATTCTGCTCCAGTCTTGTCACGCCACAATTCTATCTCGTCTTCCGGAGATGAAGTCAAGGCATAAAAGCCATAACCATGCTCCACACTGTAATCGTATATTTCATTGATAAGGTCGATGTTACTGTCGTCCGCTCCTTCTATCCGATGGGCAACCAGCAGAAACGTATATCCTTTATCCGACAGTACGCTGTCCGTTATATCTTCCCATGTATCCAGACTCATCATGGAAAAATCGTGAATGGGAGGTTCATAACCTTTTTCCTTCAGTATCGTACGCGATTCTACAAACGTCCATGTACTGTCCGGATAGTTATCCAATGTAAATTCCTGACGCTTTCCTCCTTTTTCCAAAATGAACCGGCTTTCAAACACGCTTGGTTTAGCACCTTCCGGAATTTCCATGCCCGCCTTGATATTCGCTCCAATTCTGTAAGGTCGGAAATCAAGTATCGGCAAATTCTCCAGGCAATAGAAGGACAACGCAAACACAAATAGAAACGTATACATGGAAATCATCCACTCCATCTTCGGAGTAATGAAACGTACCAGTAAATCCTGCCACTTGAATACAGATACTGCCGCCACCAACAATACTACGTTCTTGCCGAAAGTCTGCCAATTGGTCAATATCCACGCATCACCGAAGCATCCGCAGTCGGATACCGGATTCGCCAAAGCCAGATAAAGTGTCAGCGGAGTCATTACAACCATCAGCAATAATGCCAATGCAGATGCCACCTTCCGGCGTATACCCAAAAACAAGAAAACACCTACACTGAACTCTATGGCAGACAACACTATCCCTACCAGCAAGGGCGCATAAGAAGGAAACCAGGAAATCATGCCGAAAGCCGTCAGGTAATCCTGAATTTTATAGAAGAAACCCAACGGATCAACAGCTTTCACAAATCCGGAAAATATGAACAAAGCCCCCAGCAGAAAACGGCAGAGGTTCACCCAAACTTTCCCGACAATATGTTTCTTGTCAATCTCCAAATTCAATCTTAATTAAGCCGAATACGGAATAGTTAATCATATCCATATAATTGGCATCAATACCTTCCGAAACCAAAGTCTCCCCGGACAAGCTTTCAATCTGCTTTGTCCGGTAAATCTTCATCAATATTAAATCCGTATACGAACTGATACGCATACTACGCCAAGCCTCATCATAATCATGATTTTGGCAAGCATCAACTCCAAAGAGGTTTTGGCATATTTGTCATACAGCACCAATGCCTCTTCATTGGTCATATCGGCAGCTTCGGCATAACCAAGTTCCAACTGTATCAGCCTACAATTCCATAGTTGACAATAGCTATGAATTCAGAACGGATGCCTTCGTCTACCAAAGTCACCCCTTTCGTTTCAATACTTCTGATACGGTTGGCTTTGATGAATATCTGATCTGTTACGGAAGACGGACGAAGAATGCGCCACGCCGGACCGTAATCATGAAGTTTTTTAGAGAACAAGTCACGGCAAACCGCAATGACATGTTCAAATTGTTGCTTGGTATCTTTCATTTCCTTTTTTCACAGTGCGCTGCAAAGATAGGAATA
>ENA-OQCX01000140-OQCX01000140.1-human-gut-metagenome-genome-assembly--contig:-NODE-140-length-37339-cov-11.306353_pt1 | contig 37339 bp, 30 predicted proteins | sample MGYA00242762_ERZ504587 | MGnify/ENA primary metagenome ERZ504587 (study PRJEB26092, sample SAMD00036337) | human gut metagenome | host: Homo sapiens | study: EMG produced TPA metagenomics assembly of...
CTTCTTCTTACGTGAAATATCACCACTGTAGCACTTGGCAAGCACATCCTTGCGAAGCGCCTTAACCGTCTCTCTTGCTATAATCTTGCCACCGACTGCGGCCTGAATAGGTATCTCAAACAGATGCCTTGGTATCTCCCCCTTAAGCTTCTCGCACATCTTACGGCCTCTTTCGTATGCACTCTCCTTGAATACGATAAATGAAAGTGCATCGACCATTTCCTTATTGATTAAGATGTCAAGCTTGACAAGCTCTGAGCGCTCATAATCCTTCATCTCATAGTCAAACGAAGCATATCCCCTCGAGCGTGACTTTAAAGCATCAAAGAAATCATAGATAATCTCATTTAATGGCAAGTCGTACTTTATGAGAGCTCGTGTTTTTTCGATATACTCCATGCTGATATAGACTCCTCGTCTCTCCTGGCACAGCTTCATAATCGCACCGACATAGTCACTTGTGACCATAATCTCTGCAGATACGTATGGCTCCTCCATATACTCAATCTCTGACGGATCCGGCATATTTGAAGGATTGGTCAGATCTATCACCTCACCGCTTGTCTTGTGAATCTTGTAAATAACACTAGGTGCAGTGGTAACGAGATCCAGATCAAACTCTCTCTCCAGTCTCTCCTGAATAATTTCCAGATGTAAAAGACCAAGGAATCCGCATCTGAAGCCAAAGCCAAGTGCCAGTGATGTCTCAGGCTCAAACTGTAATGAAGCGTCGTTGACCTGCAGCTTTTCAAGCGCATCCCTTAAATCAGGATACTTTGCACTGTCCGCAGGATAAAGACCACAGTAAACCATAGGGTTGACCTTCTTATAGCCAGGAAGCGCCTCATCGCACGGTCTGTCAACGAGTGTAACTGTATCACCCACGCGTGTATCCCTGACATTTTTGATGCTGGCCGCAATGTATCCAACCATACCGGCCGAAAGCTCATCGCATGGTATAAACTGGCCTGCGCCAAAATACCCCACCTCTGTAACCACATCAGATGCACCTGTAGCCATCATCTTTATTGTGTCTCCTACCTTTACAGAGCCCTCTCTCAGTCGGCAGAAAATAATGACTCCCTTATAAGAATCATATGTTGCATCAAATATAAGCGCCTTAAGCGGTGCATCTTTATCGCCTGTTGGTGCCGGAATCTTTTTTACAATCTGCTCCAGCACATCCTCTATATTGAGTCCTGTCTTTGCGGAAATACGCGGTGCATCCATAGCTTCAATACCGATAACATCCTCAATCTCCTGTGCCACCTCATCCGGGCGCGCACTCGGCAGATCCACCTTATTTATAACAGGAAATACATCCAGGTCATGATCCAGTGCAAGGTAAACATTTGCAAGTGTCTGTGCCTCAACGCCCTGGGCCGCATCCACTACAAGTATAGCTCCGTCACATGCCGCAAGACTCCTTGATACCTCATAGTTAAAATCCACGTGTCCCGGTGTATCTATCAGATTAAAAATATACTCTTCGCCATCCTTTGCGGTATATATAATACGGACTGCCTGAGACTTGATTGTGATACCACGCTCTCTCTCTAAATCCATATTGTCGAGCACCTGAGCCTGCATCTCCCTGCTGGTAAGTGTGCCTGTTTTTTCTATAATTCTGTCCGCGAGTGTAGATTTACCGTGATCAATATGGGCAATAATACAAAAATTGCGGATTTTGCTCTGATCTATTGACATATGTCCTCCTAATGCTTTCAATAACTCATCAAAGTTTATCAGATTTGTGAAATAAAGTCTATATTATTTTAACACTTTATCAAGTATATCTGCAAGTGGTTCCATTGCATTGTACGCTTCCTCCTTGGTATTTGTCTGCGCTCCCACCTCCACGAGCAGCGATTTCGGACACAGATGCATATTATATCTGTAGCCCTTTAAGTATATGCGCCTTGCAAGCCCCGGATAATACTCATTTGCCATGAGCTGCAGCTGAAATGAAAACGCCAGATTATCCCCCAGATACTCATTGGGCAGACTATTAATCGGTCCCCTTGCAGCAGTGCGGCACAGCCCGTTAAAAAACATAATCTGTGCCATAGGCTTTCCATCTATTGTGGCAGCAAGCCTTGTAGTCTCAGCCACTCCATCCCTGTGCAGGTCAATAACCACCTTTATAGACGGATTTTTCTCAATAATCTCTGTAATCTCAGGAAGTGAATTAGAATACGCATGGTCGCGGTCATTCACATCATACTGTCCCTTGTGATGTAGCACATTGTAACCGTATTTTTCCCTCAAAAGTGATTCAAGCCTGTCACCCACTCCAACTACGGTCTCTGTCTCTGACGTATCAAGGGAATCACTGTACCCCTCCTGCGAATGTGTATGGTATATGAGTATATCAGGACCGTCGCCTGACTTTTCTATAGACATATCACGCCCAAGCAAAGCCTCCTCGCATAGCTCATCGGCTCCTATATATGTAGTCTTGTCCACCTGATAATAGTTTTTTACCAGATTGTCAAAGCTCATATCTACCTGCGGCATTTTCACGTTCTGCTGCTCCTTGAGCTCTGCCAGCTCACCTTTTTTTTCAGCTTCATCAACAAATGCCAGCTGGTCGGTATCCGGCAGCATATTGTTCCTGACACTTGCATTTTCATTTTCCATCGCAGCAAGCTCCTCATATGAGAGAATACCTCCTGCTGTATCCTCATCCTCCACAATACGCAGCTCCTTCTTTTTTGAATCATCACACTCCTTGTCAGAATATGTAAGGTGCGGAAATTTTTCTTCCACGAACTTCTTTCCCACACCATCACCGCAAAACAGCATAGACGCAATATATATAAATGCTATAAGCACAATCATTTTCTTCTTCACAATATCATCTCCCATCTAAAGCATCAGGCATCCCCTGCTACATAAAGCTTATGCGGCTGGCTCTAATGATATTCGAAGCAATAAAATTATTCACTATAGTCATCATATTCATCGTTTGAAAAAGCCATATTTATGCCCTCAGACAAAAGCCCTGCCAGTCTCTTAACCGTCTCGTCAATATCCTTCGGCGTCACAAACATGCCGTTTAACTTAGGCGACATGAGCTTTGCGGTGTTCTCCCGGCTGGCATTTACCGCATCTGAAACAATAGTCACCGCATCAATGACCGTCGGAATACCAATTGCGATAACAGGCACTCCGAGATTGCCATGGTTGATACCATCCTGTGGTTTCCTACCCCGCTTCCGGGCACTATTCCTGTATCCGTCAGCTGTATGGTACAGCCCAGCCTCTTTGTACTGCGTGCTGCAAGCGCATCAATTGTCACAACAAAATCAGGCTTCACCTCGCTCACCACACCCTTTATTATCTCAAGGCACTCCATGCCTGTCTGAGCCATCACGCCCGGCACCAGGCCGCACACACTGTTTACATTCTCGTTGCTAAACGCATACCTGCCATATTCCTTTACTATATGGCGGGTGATAAACAAGCTGTCAACGCATCTTGGTCCAAGCGCATCAGGAGTTACATTTCTGTTTCCAAGCCCGACAACAAGTGCCGCATATATACGCTTGTCACAGACAGCCTTTACAAAGCTCTTAAGCTCTCTTGAAAGCTCCCTTGTCACAGCCTGACAGCACTCCTCATCTCCCTCGGACAGCATAGCAGCCTCAATTGTCACATATTTTCCTTTAGGACGGCCTGTAGCCCTGACTGCATTTTCTGAGTCAATTGTCACTACACTGACTATGATTCCATTATCCAGCTTTTTTTCAGAGAAATTCACACCTCTCATATCTGTGTTTGCCTTTTTAAGGCTCTCCTGCGTCTCAAGCGCCAGATCAGTTCTTGCACACCATTTATCAGCCGACAAATCAATACACCTCCCCTGTATGATATTCCAAAATCACATATATGTTAATTTTTTGCAATTTTTTTCAAAATATGTATTGACAGAGCAGAAAGGTTGACATATTATATTCTAGTATGTTTGTGCCAAAGCGTCCGTGTCTGTTTTGGCATACATTAGATTAAATATTTGGAGGTGTACGAGTTGGCTAACATTAAATCAGCAAAAAAGAGAATTTAGTAACAGAAACTAAGGCTGCAAGAAATAAAGCAATCAAATCAGGAGTTAAGACAGCAATCAAGAAGGTTGAGGCTGCTGTAGCTGCAAATGATAAGGCTGCTGCTGAGGCTGCATTAAAGGATGCAACTTCTGCTATCGCAAGCGCTGGTTCAAAGGGTATCTTCCACAAGAACAACGCAGCCAGAAAAGTATCTCGTTTAACAAAGCTTGTTAACGGATTAGCTTAATTACTATATAACAATAAATAATAACCCCATCGGTGCCGTCATACCGATGGGGTTTTTTATTTGTTTTTTTATCTGTTTTTATATATTTGCGTTATATCATTTACTGCCTGTCGCATGAGTGCCGGTCATATCTGCAGAGTACTGCACTATAAAAAGCTCCACAGCCATCTGGTCATTCATCCTGCCGGTCTTCACAGCCTCCTCATATGCCACACCGTCTCTCACAGCCCTCTTTAAATCATCCAGCGAATATGCCCTGCACTGCGCCTGATATTTGCGCACCGCCCACTCCGGACATCCGGCCTTTGATGCTATATCCTTGTTGCCAAAGCCTTTATTTGTCATAGCTTTCACATTCATCAGTATATTGAACTGGCGCGATATAAGATACATAATACGCATGGCAGGCTCCTTAAGTGCCAGCAGATCGTAATACAGCTCAAGCGCACGCTTTTGTTTGTGTGATGCAATCGCATCAACCATCTCAAACACCTTGTTTGTGATCTGCTCTGTCGTTACAGCCTCAACATCCGAAAGCTCAATCACGTCCTTGTCCATGCAGTAGCACAGCAGCTTCTCAAGCTCCTTGTCGATATTTTCCATATCTGTGCCGGTTTTTTCTATAAAGCTGTTGTAGGCAGCCTGGCTCATTCCCTTTCCATCTTTTCTAATCCTCATTCCTATCCATCTGGCAAGTGTCTCATCCGTCTGTTCCTTGAACTCCACAGGATTACCGCACTTGGCTGCCGCCTTATAAAGCTTTGAGCGCTTATCAACGCTCTCCTCAACAAATATAAAGTGCGTGCTCTCAGGTGAATCCTTTAAATACTCTCCAAGCTCATCGCCTGCCTTTGAAAAAATGCCTGCATCCTCTATAAGAATCACTCTTTTATCCGCAAAAAACGGAAGTGTCTCCGCCAGGTCAATTATCTCCTTCTGGTTGATTCCATCTCCCTCAAACGATGAAAAGTTCATGCTGTCGCCCTCACTTACCATAGCCTTTATCAGCTTGTCCCTGTACTGTTTTATGAGGTATCTCTCCTGTCCATACAGCAGATAAACCTTTTTGAAATCTCCTGCTTTTATATCATTGTCTATTGTTTTCATATATAGCACTCTCTTTATACTTAATCTGACCACTTTGCATTGTGTATAAAATACTGCACTTTGCATCCATAAGCTATCCATGCTTCATCAGCCGGATGTCCATAGCGGTTTTCTGCCGCGCATGATACCGCAGCCCACCTTGGGCTTAAAGCCTCAATCCAGTCTGCAGAGCTTGAATACCTGGAACCATGATGATTTGCCTTGTAAAAATCCACAGAAAGCTCATCCCCATACTCATTAACAAGCTTCTTTTCTACCTCAGATGATATATCTCCGCCGAAAATACCACTAAACCTGCCATCCGTGAGCTTCAGCACAAGACACATATCGTTTCTGTCTAAGGCTGTATCAGCGGGCCCCGGATACAGGCACATGATGCCATCAGCTTCTTCATTTGCAGTACTGCGCAAACCTGATGCATCATTTATTTCAATCGAATCCCCCTTTGACATAAGGCATATATCAATTCCTGCTTCCTTAGCTTTAAAAAGCAGCTCCTCCATAGCTTCCTCTTTAGCCGCTGCTTCTGCCACAACTATATGCTCTATAGTATACCCACTGTCTATCACCTCAGACAATCCGCTTATATGATCACTGTCTGCATGTGAAACAAACCAGTATGATATACCCTGTATGCCGTTATACTTAAGAAACGGCATAATCACATTCTCGCCAAGCTGTTTCCGGTCAGAGCTTCCTCCATCAATAAAGATGCATGTGCCTGACTCAAAGCGATAAAATATGCCATCTCCCTGCCCAACATCAAGTATATCAAGCTGCGCAGCAGTTTTTGGCTTCACAAGCAAAATTGCAATCAGGACTGCTGTACACACCACTCTTTGGACACTGTAAAGTATTTGGCCTTTTTCTTTTAAGCCACACTCTATGGCACGTTTTTTAAGCGAAAATGCCACCAAAAAGCCACTCATAACAGCATAAAAAAGGAAAATCCTGTATCCATCAGGAGCTCCTGTGATAACCGATGCCCCGGAAGCTTCATGACAAGTCCACAAAGCACCTCATAAAGCTTTAACACCGCAAATGCAGGAAACACCAGCAGTTTGCCGGGCATCACGCCAAAGCAGCCTGCGGCAGACGCAAGCAGACCCGAAATAAATACGACAGGTAAAGCCGGTATCACAATGAGATTTACAAACACCGCAAAAAGAGGCAGCTCATAATAATTCATAGCCACAACCGGAAGCATCGGAAGCTGTATGGATACTGATGCCCAGAATTTCTCACCCTTAGGCTCACTCATCAAAGGCGTCACAATACCTATAGCAAGTATTGCCCCTACCGAAAACACAAATCCGGCATATCCCAAAACCATAGGATTGTCCCACAGCAGGTAAATGACCATGATACCAAGAGAATTTAGCATATCTGTGCATCTGCCTAAAGCCGCCGCAAGCATTGTAAGTATGAACATCCCCACAGCACGCCTTGTGGACACGGCATTTCCTGTCATAACAGCATAGCTTAGTATAAGTGCCGCAGAACAGATAAATGCCGCTGTATAGCTCACCCTTCTTTTTCTGAGAAGCCTGTAAAAGGCCATGCCAACTATAGAAATATGAAGCCCGGAAATAGCCAGTATATGTGAAATACCGCTGATCTGGTACAAATCCTTTATCTCATCATCCAGATACGACTTGTCTCCAAGCAGCATGGACGAAAGCACTCCTGCCGTCGGCTCATCAGTCACCTCAAGAAGTGAAGCTGACAGCGTATCACGAAGTTTTTCAAGTCTGTGGTAATACCATGCATGTTTACCGGCGCTTGTCTTAATACTGTCTGCATTCACCGAGAAATCAATTCCCTGTGAGCGGTAAAAGCGCGCTCTGTCAAACTCTCCCTCATTGGTTGCAGACTTAAACAAGCCTATCCTGCCGCAAGCTTTCATATAATCTCCCAGATGTGCGCTTTTGCTGTCACAGTATACCACGACATCACCACAGGATATTTTTCTGCCAAAAGCCTTGCCGTACCCGGGCTGCACTACGCAGTCCGTCATATAATACCTGTATGAGAAATACTTGTATTCAGTTTTATAAATCTTCCCCCAGACGATGACAGATTTTTCATCTGTCATATACTGCATATAGCTGTCACGGTTTTCATCTACTGAAGCGTATCTGAATTGTGCTGTGGCAAAAACAGCTGATGATGTCAGGATAAGTAAAACAACTATGCGCCTGACACCGGAAAAGCCGCCCTTAGACGCCACACACTCAGCTATTAAAGCCACAAGCAGTATGGCAAAGACCAGAAGTCCAAAGCCCCTGCCATACATACCGGAAACAGTTCCTGCAGTATAGACCAACGCAAATAAAAACATCGGTCTTTTACTAATGCTCTTCTCCTCCTAATCCAATCTATTCTATTTTTCAGTTTTTTCCGTGGAATCATCAGAATCCACTATATCTTTATTAAACTCATACATGTCGCTTAGCTTGTAATTATAAAGCAACATGCCGTCATTCTCACCATCAAGCGAGATTTGTACCTTGTCCACAGTATGCAGCGAGGTGAGTGAATTAACTATCGAATAAAGCACCACATCCTCTGTGAGGTTATTGTCAATAGTATTTCTGAACGAAGAATCAAAGTTCAGATAGCATATTCTGTCTGCCACAGACACATTGATAAGCTTTGTCGTGCCCGGGAGAGTTGCCTTGAGCTTAGAGCCCTTCGGTCCCTCTATAAGCTGCTCAACAACAAGCTTTTCAAGTGCTATGTTTGAGCTGTAATGTATCACTCTTGTCTGTTTTTCAAGCCCTGTACCATCCTTGTCAGCAAAATAAAGCGTGAGTGTCTCCTTCACACTTGTATTAATCTGCTCACCCGGATTCTCAACAAAATCATCAGCACCCATGCTGCCGACAATCTCATCATCCGAGTCCACAAGAGGAATACTGTTTACAGTAAATGTGACATATGAAATACTATCCAACTGTGTGAGCGTGCGTACCACAGACGCTCTCAAAAGCACCTCCTGTGCAGCTGTAAGGTCATAGTACTCCTTGCTGAAATCCACAGTACAGTTATAGTTTTTCTCCTCATGGCCTCTGACCACCACCTCATCCGGGATAGCCTTGCGAAGCTAGAGTCCTCAGGCTTATCCTGCAGTCTTCCAAGAAGCTCATCCACCTGCTTGTCCACATCTGAGTTTTTGCTTCTAAGCACATACGACTCCGGCACACTGCTCGTAACATCCATATTCAGACAAAACACCTCAACCGTATTGTCTGCTTTTTTCTTTGTGCAGCCCACCATGGAGAGCAGAATTGCCGCAGTAAGCATGAATATAATTATTCTTTTCACGTCAAGCCTCCTATGCAATATAGTTGAGCGGTATACGCACATCAAAGGTAGTGCCCTCTCCCACCACACTGTGAGCCTTTATAGCTCCCCTGTGCATAAGAATAGAGCTTCTTGTAATGGCAAGTCCCAGACCCGTACCGCCAATCTCTCTCGAATGTGACTTGTCCACGCGGTAAAATCTCTCATAGATGTGCTCTAAGGACTCCTCCGGTATACCGATACCGTTGTCCTCTACCTTCAGATAGAAATACTGATGGTCTGCATTTAAGGATACATGAACATAGCCACCGGTCTCGTTGTCATTGTACTTGATTGCATTCTCAATGAGGTTTGTAAAAGCAAGCGTCAGCTTCACCTCATCTATCTCTGCAGTTACCGGTCTGAAGCTCTCGAGTACAAGCTCCACCTGCTGCTTGTCAGCAATCGGCTGAAGTCTCTTCATAATCTGCTCGAGCAGGTCATTGATATTAACACTCTCGATATTCAGCGTGGCAGCCGACTTGTCCATCTTGACCAGTGATAACAGGTCATTTATTATCTTTGTCTCTCTGTCTATCTCACTTGTGATATCTCCCATGAACTCCCTGTACATCTCAATCGGAGCCTCATCCCCCATGCTGTTGATGGAATCTGCGAGTACCTTCATGGAAGTAAGAGGTGTCTTGAGCTCGTGTGACACATTCGATACAAACTCCTGTCTGGACTCATCCATGACCTTCATTCCGCTCATCAGCTCATTAAAATTCCTGCTTATTATAGCAGTCTCCGCATAGTCATCTACATCCAGCTGTTCTTTTCCAAAACCATCCTTAATGTCTGATATCTCGTCAGAAAGCTTCTTCAGCGGAACAAAAAGGTGTAAAAGCACAAGCACGCCAAAAAAGAGCACCACCGCACCTGCGATAATTGCAACAGTCACTGCAATCTGTGTCAGATATGACATATTTAGTGATATATTGTCCGTCGACACACTTACAACAAGTGCTCCCTCTATCTTTGAATCCTTGTCGTTTGGATTGCTTATCGGAACAGAAAGCTCGATATAGTGATTTTTAGAATCATAGTTCGTAATCTCTGAAGCAGAGAAGGTCTTGATAACCTCCTCTGAGACAATAGTATTGCCATCATCTAAATTGTACGTATCCTTAATAATCTTAAAATGCTTGTCAACTATGAGCACACGGCCCTCATATATAGTAGTAAGAGTGTCAATCTGAGCATCAATATTGCTCAAGTCACTGCCATCCTTATCAAAGTATTTACTTGTGGATATCTTGTTTGCGAGAATCTTTGCCTGACTAAGCACTTCACTTTCGCGGATTGAAACCGCTCTGGACTCGTAGGTGTTAAGTATGCCGAAGCACAGCACCACCTCCGGTACCAGAACGAGAACAAAAATCATGAAAATCAGCCTGGATTTCAGACTCTTATAAAATGCAAAATGTACTTTACTCTTAAACATTTTAGAACCTTTCTGAAAGTATTACTTCTGGTTGTAGTAATATCCCACACCCCACTTGGTATGAACGTACTTCGGCTCGCTTGGATTTGCCTCAATCTTTTCACGAAGACGTCTGACATGCACATCAACCGTACGCACGTCCCCCGGGTAATCCTCGCCCCATACAATCTTTAAAAGGCTCTCCCTACTGTATACTTTATTTTCATTTTTGATCAGAATCTCGAGCAGTTCAAACTCTCTTGCTGTCAAATTGATTTCATTATCATTTATGAACAGACGTCTGCTGTCACAGTCGAGCTTGATATCACCCTTTTCGATTACAGATGACTGTACCTGTGGCACGCGTTCCGGTGAAGTGCGCCTCATGATTGCCTTGATTCTGGCCTTTACCTCAAGAATATTAAATGGCTTTGTGATATAGTCATCAGCGCCGTACTCAAGTCCTAAAATTTTGTCCATGTCATCGCCCTTTGCAGTGAGCATGACAATCGGGACATCAGAAAACTCCCTTATTGCCTGACACACCTCAAAGCCATCCATCTTTGGAAGCATGACATCTAAAAGAATCATATCATATGAATTGGCCTTCGCCATATTTAAGGCCTCCTCACCGTCATATGCGCAGTCTACCTCCATGCCATCCTGCAGCAGACTGAAACGTATTCCTTTTACAATTAACTTTTCGTCGTCAACGACCAGCACTTTTTTTGCCATTTATACACTCCTAATTTACTGTTATATCATCTTTTATTTTATTGAACATCGCTTCACCGATACCAGACACCCTCGTGATATCCTCAATCGAAGAAAACAATCCATTTTTGGCGCGATCTTCAACAATACTCTTTGCCTTGCTCTCACCAATCCCGGAAAGAGCCATTAGCTGCTCGACAGTTGCGGTATTGATATTGAGCTTGCCATCCTTTACGCCTATATGCGCCTCAGCGCCGCCCTTCATCAGCGAACCATCTATGCCGGTGGTATATGTGCCCTCAGGTATGTGATCTGACTTAAGCTCCTCTACAGTCGGGAAATACAGCATCTGCCCATCATACAGCTCGGACGCCAGATTCCAAAAGCTCTTGTCAGCTGTATCCAGCATGCCTCCTGCCATATCAACGAGCTCGCAAACTCTCGCGCCCGGCTTTACTCTGTATACACCGGGATTGGCAACCTGACCACAAATATAGACGCACCACTCAGCAGATTCATCAGTGTCATCTGCTGTGTCTTTTGTCTTCTGCTCCTGTTCTTCATCGGATGAAGCTTTCTTCTCCTTGGAATCAGCAGTCTGTCTGTTTACATCACTTGAAACCACAGCAGTCTGCTCCGTTTCAGAAGCAAAATGAACTGTGGCATCATCCTTTTTACAGCCGCAAAGGCCAAACGCTATTGTTAAAATAAACGCACTTAATAATATTATTTTTTTCATATGGTCTCCTTTGATTAATATCATAATCTCAAAGGAGAAATCGATGTCCTCTTTATTTTACAGACTTTTTGACAGTATTACAAGTGTTGTTTCAAGTTTTTCTATCATTTCGTCAACATCACTCTTTTCGATAACAAGAGGAGGCACAAATCTAAGCACATTGCTGCCTGCCGTAATGACTATAAGGCTTGATTTAAAGCCTCTGCTGAGACCTTTCCTACAGGAAGGCTGCACTCCACGCCCTGCATGAGTCCCATACCTCTTCTGGCTGTGAGACAGTCATATTTTGCAACAAGCTCATCAAGCTTCTTCTCCAGGTAAGGTGCAACCTCCTTTACATGGCTTACTATATCAAGACGCTTAAACTCGTCAAACACTGCACTTACTGCGGCTCCTACAAACGGATTGCCGCCGTATGTGGTGCCATGGTCGCCCGGTGCAAGGGATTTATCTGCCACCCTCTGTGTCATGAGAAATGCACCAACAGGTACGCCACAGCCGAGTGCCTTCGCACAGGTCATGATATCAGGCTTCACATCATAGTTCTGCCATGCGAACATCTCGCCACTTCTGCCCATGCCGCACTGTATCTCGTCAAGGATAAGAAGAATATCCTTTTCATCGCAGAGAGCTCTCACTCCCTCGATAAACTCCTTCTTTGCCGGGTAAATACCGCCCTCACCCTGAATAGTTTCCATAATAATGGCGCAGGTTTTGTCTGTCACCTGAGCCTTAACACTCTCTAAATCATTGAAATCCGCAAACTTAACTCCCGGCATAAGAGGCTCAAAAGGCTCCTGATAATGCGCATTGCCTGTAACAGAAAGCGCTCCGATGCTTCTTCCGTGGAAGGAATGGTTCATGGCAATTATCTCATGTCCGGCATGACCGTCTCTTGTAAAGGCATATTTCTTTGCAGCCTTGATAGCTCCCTCTATGGCCTCTGTACCGCTGTTGGTAAAGAAAATACGATCCATTTTACTTGCCTTAAGCACCTTGTCTGCCGCCTCGATGACAGGTGTATTGTAGTAGAGGTTTGATGTATGTAAAAGCTTATCAACCTGTGCCTTTAATGCCTCCTTGTGGTGCTCATTGCTGTATCCAAGTGCACATACGGCTATTCCTGCAGCGAAGTCCAGATATGCATTGCCGTCTGTATCATAAAGATGTACTCCCTCGCCGTGATCGAGTACAAGCGAAAATCTATTGTAGGTGTGAAGCAGCTCTTTTTCTGCCTCATCAATGTATGACTGTTTATCCATATTATTGCTCATTGTTAAATTTCTCCTCCGAATCTCCAAGAATAGCTGTTCCGATTCCTCTGTTTGTGAATATCTCAAGCAGTAAGCAGTGCGCGATACGTCCATCAAGAATATGAACTCTTGAACTCCGTTATCGATGGCATCTATGCAGTTGTTGAGCTTAGGAAGCATGCCTCCGCCGATAAAGCCATCACCTATAAGCTTCTTTGCATCTGAGACTGTAAGCTCTGAAATAAGTGTATTCTTATCTGAAGGGTCCTTGTATACACCCTCGATATCTGTGAGGAATGCAAGCTTTTCTGCTGATACTGCTCTGGCGATAGCACACGCAGCATCATCTGCATTGATATTGTATGTATTGTATTCGTCATCAAGACCGATTGGACACACGATTGGAAGGAAATCCTTCTCAAGCAGGTCATAAAGTATCCTTGGATTGACATCAGTGATTTCACCTACAAAACCTATATCCTCTCCGTTTGAGTACTTTTTCTTAACCTTTAAGAGACCTCCGTCCTTGCCGCTTACTCCGACAGCCTGCACACCAAGCTCCTCAACGAGTGTAACGAGAGATTTGTTTACCTTATTCAATACCATCTCGGCAATCTCCATTGTATCGGCATCAGTCTTTCTGAGTCCGTTTACGAATACAGGCTCCATACCGACCTTTCCTACCCATTTGCTGATTTCCTTGCCGCCACCATGTACGATGATAGGCTTGAAACCGACCAGCTTGAGAAGTGTGACATCCTGGATTACCTGCTTTTTAAGCTGTTCGTCAACCATTGCAGATCCGCCGTACTTTACAACGATAATCTTTCTGTTAAATCTCTGTATATACGGAAGTGCCTCTATGAGCACCTGTGCCTTTTCCATTACCTGTTCCATGTTCTTATCTGCCATTGTACTGCTCCTTATTTGTTAAATCTTGTTATATTTTCTTCGTTAAGTGTGAAATCATAGTAGTTTAAGTCTTCTCTGAATGTCCATCCCTCTTCCTTCCAGAAGTGGTTTCCCAGCTCATTCACCTTGAAGGCTATGATTGACACCTTGTTGATATGCTCTGCCTGAAGTGCTCTCATGCAGGCAACCACCATACTCTTACCGATGCCGCACTTCCTGTAATGCTCATCCACGCATACATGATACAGGCAGCCTCTTCTGCCATCGTGTCCGCAGAGTATCGCTCCAACTATCTTTCCATCTTCTACCGCTACAACACTCGTAGTTGGATTTCTCTTAAGAAATCTAAGGACTCCCTCTCTTGAGTCGTCAATAGAACGGATTCCAAAGCCGTGGATGGTCTGCCAGAGGCTGTACACCTCGTCATAGTCATCTATCGTCATAACCCTTATTTCATATTTATTCTCATTACTCATTTTATTAAATCATCCTTATATTTTTATATAACTATCAGCATTATAATGCATCTTTCTGATAATTACTTTTCTATTATTAATTATTACGGGAACATAGGAACCATATTGAGTCCCTCTGCCTCATCGAAGCCAAATAACAGATTCATATTCTGAACCGCCTGTCCTGCAGCACCCTTTACCAGATTGTCAAGAGCACCCATCATAATAATTCTGCCGGTTCTCTCATCAATCACAAAGTTTACATCCACATAGTTGCTGCCCTCAACCCACTTTGTCTCAGGGCAGACACCTTTTTTGAGTACTCTGACAAACTTCTCATTTGCATAATACTTATCGTAAACTGCCTTAATCTCATCATAAGTAGGAAGTGTTCCATCAGGCTTTTTCTTAAGTGTCGCATACTCTGTAGCAGGATTCCTCTGTTCATCGGAACAAGATGCGGAGTAAAGTTGATAAGGATTTCTTTTCCTGCCGCATATCCAAGTTGCTCCTCTATCTCAGGTGTATGTCTGTGTGAGGCAACGCCATATGCCTTCATGCTCTCATTTACTTCACAAAACAGATTAGGTGTCTTTGCACCACGTCCTGCGCCAGATGTGCCTGACTTTGCATCGACGATAAGTGTATCTGTGTCAATAAGTCCCTCCTTCACAAGCGGATAAGCTGTAAGGATGGAGCATGTGGTATAGCAGCCCGGATTTGCAACAAGCCTTGTCTCCTTTGTGACCTTGTCCCTGTTTATCTCACACAGACCATATACAGCCTCATCAATAAACTGCGGCGACTTGTGCTCAATCTTGTACCATTTCTCATATGTGGCTACATCCTTGATACGGAAGTCCGCTGACAGATCGACAATCTTTACCTTACTTAATATATCCTCAGTGAGCACGCCTGCCAAAAAGCCCTGTGGGGTCGCAGTGAAAATCACATCAACAGACTCTGCAAGCTCCTCCATATTATCATCCATGCACTTTGCATCAACTATCTGAAACATATTTCCATAGATATCGGCATAATTCTCATCCACATAGCTTCGTGAGCCATACCATGCAATCTCTACCTCTTTATGATTCATCAAAATTCTCACGAGCTCTGCTCCGGCATATCCGGTGGCTCCAATAATACCAGCCTTTATCATAGTATTTCCTCTTTTCATATTGTATTTCTGCATAACCATATAAAATGGGTCTGACGCATCATACATAATAATATAGTACAGTAATTTCAATCCGTAAAGAGAAAAATTATACAAAATTATGTATATTTATACATGAATAATGTATATTTTTTCACTTGCAATATGTAAAGAACTGGTATATATTTATTCTAAAGTAATTATTCAAGGCTTTTTGACACAAAAGCAATTAATGGTTACCATCATAAAGAATAAACGAAAAGAGGACACGCACTTATGAAAGACAAAGTTGTATTAGCTTATTCAGGCGGACTTGATACCACTGCTATCATTCCATGGCTTAAAGAGACTTATGACTATGACGTAATCTGCTGCTGCATCAACTGCGGACAGGGAGAGGAGCTTGACGGACTCGATGAGAGAGCCAAATTATCAGGAGCTTCAAAGCTTTATATAGAGGATATCTGTGATGAGTTCAGCGAGGACTACATCGTACCTTGTGTACAGGCCGGCGCAGTTTATGAGCACAAATACCTCCTTGGAACAGCAATGGCAAGACCAGGCATCGCAAAGAAGCTTGTAGAGATTGCAAGAAAAGAAGGCGCTGTAGCCATCTGCACGGTGCAACAGGTAAAGGAAATGACCAGATTCGTTTCGAGCTCGGTATCAAGGCACTCGCTCCTGATATCAAGGTAATCGCTCCATGGCGTCAGGACAACTGGAAAATGGATTCACGTGAGGCTGAGATCGAGTACTGTAAGGCACACGGAATCGACCTTCCGTTCGGCACAGATTCAAGCTACAGCCGTGACCGTAACCTCTGGCACATCAGCCATGAGGGACTTGAGCTTGAGGATCCTTCACAGGAACCAAACTATGACCATCTGCTCGTATTAAGTGTCACACCTGAGCATGCTCCTGACGAGGGTGAGTATGTTACAATGACATTTGAGAAGGGTGTTCCTACATCTGTCAACGGCAAAAAGATGAAGGTAGCAGACATCATCAGAGAGCTCAACCGTCTCGGCGGCAAGCACGGCATCGGTATCATCGATATCGTTGAGAACCGTGTAGTAGGTATGAAATCACGTGGTGTATATGAGACTCCTGGTGGAACAATCCTCATGGAGGCACATGACCAGCTCGAGGAGCTCTGCCTTGACCGTGCCACAATGGAGGTCAAGAAAGAAATGGGCAACAAGCTCGCTCAGGTAGTATACGAAGGAAAATGGTTCACACCACTGCGTGAAGCAATCCAGGCTTTCGTAGAGTCAACACAGGAATATGTTACCGGAGAAGTTAAATTTAAATTATACAAAGGCAATATCATCAAGGCCGGCACTACTTCACCATATTCACTCTACAGTGAGTCTCTTGCAAGCTTTACCACAGGAGATTTATATGACCATCATGATGCAGACGGCTTCATCACACTGTTTGGTCTGCCACTCAAGGTTCGCGCAATGAAGCTTCTTGAGCTTGAGAACAAGAAAAACAATTAATTGTTACAACAAATAAAAAAGAGATGTGAAATAACAACAATTATTTCACATCTCTTATTTTTTTAATAATATCATTCTTTAAATCAAGCGCCTTATCCTTAATGTGTCTCGAAGCACTTTTCGATACAAGCACCCTAGCAACAAGCTTTGAAGCTACATCCAGATGCCCAAGCTTATGATTCATCTGAGCTAAAAGTAAATCAACAGTATCCTGATTCATACCACATATCGGGAAATGCTCTGTCGCAACCGCTCTGGTCATGCCATCAAGAGCCTGCTCATAATAATATTTTTCTGACTTTTGTGCACTTGCAAACTCTTCACTGTCCGTTGACCTGCAATCGGATGCAAGCTGCTCCAATAAGCCACGATAAAGCCATGACAGCTTAAGGCAAATATATGCCTTTTCGCTGTACGGTGCTCTTTTAACAATTGCCGAAAAAAGTGCCAGCTTAAATCTGTCTATCGCATCATCATACGAATATAGCAAAGGCACGGCTTTGCTGACCGGCTTAAACCTGGCGGCAACCTGTTCCTTAAGCAGCCTTATCTGGGTAGTCGACACATGTATAAAGTCACCATTCATTGCACTATAACCACAATGCGGACACGAGGTGACACCATACTTTATTGTATCAATCCCCTTGTATACCGGTCTGAAATCGTCATCAGAACCAAGAAAGCGAACCCTTGAGGTCCTTACCGTCAGTGTCTGAAAGCTCTTATCACACACCGGACATGTTATATTCTTCGCGAAAACAAAATCCGTTTCATCCTCTGTCTGAACAGTAGCTGCCACCGGAGCATCCCCGGTGGCAGCTGCTTTATCCTCATCATACAGGTCATTTATGTCTTCAGGATTTAAACCGAATTTGTTAAGGCCTGACATTAAATGCATATCTTACCTCTGTTCTTCTCTTCTGTTTATTATAAGTCAAAAACTATTTAGCTGCCGGAAGCTTGAATGAGCTCTTTAAAGAAACAATTCTGTTAAATACAGGCTGTCCCTCCTTTGAATCCTTGCAATCCGCACAGAAGAAGCCATTTCTTACAAACTGGAAGCTATCATAAGCCTTAGCATTCATAAGCTCCGGCTCCACTACACAGTTATCAAGCACGGTGAGTGAATTAGGATTAAGATTTAAGCTTCCATCCTCATTATACACTCCAAGCTCCTCATTTACGATATTCTCGTAAAGACGTACTGTTACCTGCTTACCATACTCGGCTGAAACCCAGTGGATAGTTCCCTTGACCTTTCTGCCGTCAGGACTGTTGCCACCCTTTGATGCCGGATCATATGTACAGTGAATCTCTGTAACATTGCCGTTTTCATCCTTTATGCAGCTATTGCACTTCACAAAATAAGCATTCATGAAACGCACCTCATTGCCCGGGAACATACGGAAATACTTCTTCGGTGGCTCCTCCATGAAGTCTTCTCTCTCCACATAAAGCTCTCTGGTGAAAGGAACCTTTCTCTTTCCAAGCTCAGGATTCTCCACGTTATTATCCACCTCAAGATACTCAACCTGTCTCTCAGGGTAATTGTCGATAATCACCTTGACCGGATCAAGCACGGCCATCATACGAGGGCGCTTAGCCTTTAAATCCTCTCGGATACAGTACTCAAGCATAGCGTAGTCAACAGAGCTGTTTGCCTTTGATATACCACACAGATCAACAAAATTCTGGATAGACTCCGGTGTGAAGCCCCTGCGTCTGAGCGCTGCTATAGAAACAAGCCTCGGGTCATCCCAGCCATCAACGATGCCGTCCTCGACAAGACGCTTGATATATCTCTTTCCTGTAACAACATTGGTCAGATAGAGCTTTGCAAACTCAATCTGCTTTGGCGACTCCTCAGGAGAATTCTTAAATCCACATTCAATAACCACCCAATCATACAGTGGTCTGTGGTCTTCAAACTCCAAAGTACATATAGAATGTGTGATGCCCTCGATAGCATCCTCTATAGGATGAGCAAAATCATACATAGGATATACACACCATTTATCACCTGTATTGTGGTGTGTCATATGAGCCACACGATAAAGAATCGGATCTCTCATATTGATATTTGAAGAGCTCATGTCAATTCTCGCACGAAGCACCTTTGTTCCATCCTCGAACTCACCGTTTTTCATGCGCTCAAAAAGGTCCAGGTTTTCCTCAACACTTCTCTTTGAGTACGGATCCTCCTTGCCCGGCTCTGTGAGTGTACCTCTGTACTGCCTTATCTCATCAGGTGTCAGGTCAGATACATATGCCTTTCCCTTCTTTATCAGTCCTACTGCACACTCATACATCTTGTCGAAGTAATTGGATGCAAAAAACTTCCTGTCTTCCCAGTCAGCACCAAGCCACTTAACATCGGCCTCAATTGACTCTACAAACTCCAGACGCTCCTTGGTAGGGTTTGTATCATCAAACCTGAGATTGAACTGTCCGTCATACTTCTTTGCCAGTCCATAGTTTAAAAGAATAGACTTCGCATGGCCGATATGCAAATAACCGTTTGGCTCCGGTGGGAATCTGGTCTTTACTGTCTTGCAATGACCCTCTGCCAAGTCCTTCTCAATAATCTGTTCAATAAAATTTTTCGAAACTGTTGCCTCGTTCTCCATAAATGTTCCTCCGAAAATAATACTGTGTCCATTATAAATTCATCAGTTTACTTTGTCAATGAATTAGAAAAAGTAGTGCATGTATGTTATACGTGCGTATGTGTAAACAGATGATCCTGACAGTATTCCTTGTTGCCGGTGCACTTCGAGCAGTATCTGAATGTTAATTCAGGATTTGACAATTCCGTTCTGCCGCATATATAGCACTTGTGACGTGAGATGCCACTGCCCGGGCGAGGTTCGGAAAACTGAGCTTTAAACTGTGCCTTTCTCTTCCTCTGATGCATATTCTGTCTGAATGAGAGCCTGTGCTTACAGCCATAAATGAATACCAACAGATTTATAAGTGCAAGAACGATTTCTGAGCCGTATGCCAATCCAATCGGCCATCCAAAGCTCATATAAGTATACACATCATATGCAAACATCACCAAGTAAACAAGTACCATCCACTTCATCTTTATAGGAAGCACAAAGTAAAGCCTCACCTCTCCTCCGGCATCAAAAGACCAAGCATCAGATACATAGATATAAGTATATAGTACATAGTCAGATTGATGGATACATGTGTCACTGCAAATACAAGCATTCCTACTATATCATACAGCAAAAAGCCCCCGAAGAAGTACACATTCATCCTAAAAGAGCCAAGATATGACTCCATGCTGTCTCCAAGCGTCCACAGACAGAATATAAATAAAAGCTGTAAAAATGATATGCTGCCGCTCGGCACAAAAATCCAGCTTATAAGACGCCATACCTGTCCGTGCAAAATAGCAGAAGCTGAAAACTGCAGATAATAAAGTACAACATCTCCCTTTGTCAAAAGCAGCACACTGCCTATCAGATTCGCAGCGATAAATATTCTAGTGATATTCGGAATCGCTTTACTTCCATATTTTTGTTCTAGTTTGTTAAGCCAGTTCATACATTTTAGCAGACATGGTTCATTCCCCTGCTGCTCACACCATTATGTGACAAGCAGTGGTTACATCACGATGCAATAAAACCACGTATCTGCATCCTCCTGTCATATTATTGCTGCCTTTTACACTATAGTGCAAAGCGCAGCGATTATTACAAAATTTATTATGATAGTTAAATCATACTTTGTCAACGAGACAGCGAATTATTCACAAATTCTTTATAATTATAGTCATTGTAATTTGTCGATATCTGTCGTATAATAATCTCTGTTTTGAAAATAGAACCATTATATATTTTAATAAGAAGAAAGATATATAAAAACATATAAGTAATACATTATGGAGGAACCACTATGGAAAATAACAGCTTACATAAGTTGGGCATTGATATCGGCTCAACAACCGTCAAGATTGCACTTCTTGACGCCGATGACAATATCCTCTTTTCCGATTATGAGCGTCATTTTGCAAATATCCAGGAGACACTTGAGTCCCTTATCAGAAAGGCCTACGACAAGACAGGTGACCTTTCAGTTTGTCCTATGATAACAGGCTCCGGCGGACTCACTCTTGCAAAGCATCTTGAGGTGCCATTCGTACAGGAGGTTATAGCTGTATCTACCGCACTCACACACTATGCTCCACAGACCGATGTGGCAATAGAGCTAGGTGGCGAGGATGCCAAAATCATATACTTCGAGGGTGGTAACGTGGAGCAGCGTATGAACGGCATATGTGCCGGCGGTACAGGATCATTTATCGACCAGATGGCTTCTCTCATCCAGACAGACGCTACCGGACTAAATGAATATGCCAAAAGCTACAAGGCCATCTACCCTATCGCAGCCCGCTGTGGAGTATTTGCCAAAACAGATATCCAGCCTCTCATCAATGAGGGAGCCACCCGCGAGGATTTATCCGCTTCAATCTTTCAGGCCGTGGTAAACCAGACCATCAGTGGTCTCGCCTGCGGTAAGCCAATCAAGGGACATGTTGCTTTCCTTGGCGGTCCTCTGCACTTTTTATCAGAACTTAAATCAGCATTTATCAGGACCTTAAATCTCGATGACGAGCACACCATCGTTCCGGAGAACTCTCATCTGTTTGCAGCAATAGGCTCTGCATTAAACTATAAAGACAACTCTGTCACCACACTCTCATCCTTAATCGACCGCCTCTCAAACGGCATAAAGATGGAATTTGAGGTGGCACGTATGGATCCTCTTTTTAAGGATCAGGCTGATTACGATGAATTTACAACGCGTCACGGCAACAATCACGTAAAGACCGGTGACCTTTCTACATACAAGGGCAACTGCTATCTCGGAATAGATGCAGGCTCAACCACCACCAAAATCGCTCTCGTAAGCGAGGACGGAGACCTTTTATACTCATTCTACAGCAACAACAACGGAAGCCCTCTCGCGACAGCCATCCGCTCCATCCAGGAGATTTACGCAAAGCTTCCTGAGGATGCACACATCGTACACTCCTGCTCTACAGGCTACGGAGAGGCTTTATTAAAGGCAGCTTTAAAATTGGACGACGGCGAAGTTGAGACTGTAGCCCACTACTACGCAGCAGCATTCTTCGACCCAAAGGTAGACTGTATCCTCGATATCGGTGGACAGGATATGAAATGCATCAAGATAAAGAACCAGACCGTCGACTCAGTACAGCTCAACGAGGCCTGCTCTTCAGGCTGCGGTTCATTTATTGAGACCTTCGCAAAGTCCTTAAACTACTCTGTTCAGGATTTTGCAAAAGAAGCCCTTTTTGCAAAGAATCCTATCGACCTTGGAACCAGATGTACGGTTTTCATGAACTCAAAGGTAAAGCAGGCCCAGAAGGAGGGCGCATCTGTCGCAGATATCTCAGCAGGACTTGCCTACTCAGTAATAAAGAATGCACTTTTCAAGGTTATCAAGCTGTCTGATGCAAGCGACCTCGGTGAAAATATCGTAGTCCAGGGCGGTACATTCTACAATGATGCCGTTCTTAGAAGCTTTGAAAAAATTGCAGGTGTACATGCCACAAGGCCCGATATCGCAGGTATCATGGGTGCCTTTGGTGCCGCACTCATCGCACGCGAGCGCCATGAGGCTGATTACAAGACAACAATGCTCACAATCGACCAGATAAACGAGCTCACCTACACCACAAAGCTCGCACGCTGTCAGGGCTGTACAAACCACTGTCTTTTAACTATAAACAAATTCTCCGACAACAGACAGTACATCACCGGAAACCGCTGTGAAAAGGGTCTGGGCAAGGAGAAGAACAAGGATAACATCCCAAATCTTTTTGAATACAAGAACAAGCGTATATTTGACTACGAGCCACTTGACCCAAAGGATGCTCCACACGGTACAGTCGGCATCCCAAGAGCCTTGAATATGTACGAGAACTATCCGTTCTGGGCTACATTTTTCAAACGCCTCGGCTTTTCTGTAGTGCTGTCACCACAGTCTACCAGAAAGATTTATGAGATGGGTATCGACTCCATCCCAAGTGAGTCAGAGTGCTACCCTGCAAAGCTCACACATGGTCATATAAGCTGGCTCATAAAGCAAAATGTAGATTTTATTTTTTACCCGGCAGTGCCATACGAGCGCAAGGAGTTTGCCGATGCAAACAATCACTACAACTGCCCGATTGTCACATCATACTCTGAAAATATTAAAAACAATGTGGATGAAATAACATCCGGCGAGGTTAAATTCATAAATCCGTTTATGTCATTTGAGAGTGAAGAGACTATCTCACAGCAGCTCGTAGCCACCTTTTCAAAGGGTGATTTCAACCTGCCTGAGTCACAGATTCGTGATGCGGTAGCCGCAGGCTGGAAGGAGCTTGCCATGACAAGGCTTGAGATTCAGCGAAAGGGTGAGGAGGTGCTCGACTACATGGAGGACACCGGCCGTCGCGGAATCGTGCTCGCAGGACGTCCATACCATGTGGACCCTGAGATCAACCACGGTATCCCGGAGCTCATCACAAGCTACGGCATCTGCGTACTGACAGAGGACTCCGTATCACATCTGGGCGAGCTTGAGAGACCACTCATCGTAATGGATCAGTGGATGTACCACACCAGACTGTACTCAGCAGCCAACTTTGTAAAGACCCGTGATGACCTTGACTTAATCCAGCTTAACTCGTTTGGCTGTGGTCTCGATGCGGTCACAACCGACTGTGTAAACGATATACTGACAGGCTCAGGCAAGATATATACCTGCCTGAAGATCGACGAGGTAAACAACCTGGGGGCAGCAAGAATCCGTATCCGTTCACTCCTTGCCGCCATAAGAGTCAAGGATGCCAAGCATGAAAAGCGTGAATTAAAGCCATCTAACTACGAGCGTGTAGTATTCACCGAGCAGATGAAAAAGGACAACTACACCATCATCTGTCCTCAGATGTCGCCTATACACTTTGACCTCCTCGTGCCCGCCTTTAAGGCAGCCGGCTACAATATGGTCATACCGGATATCCCTGCAAGGGAATGTGTGGACGTGGGACTTAAGTTCGTAAACAACGACGCCTGCTACCCTTCACTCATTGTCGTAGGACAGATTATGGCAGCCGTCAAATCAGGCAACTATGATATGACACACACAGCCATCCTCATCTCACAGACAGGTGGCGGATGCCGTGCAACAAACTACATCGGCTTTATCCGTAGAGCCCTCGAAAAGGCCGGATATCCTGATGTGCCTGTTATCTCAATCAACATGGTTGGTCTCGAGAAAAACCCGGGCTTTAAGTTTACTCCAAGCCTCATCCAGCACGGACTGTATGCGCTTGAATTTGGTGATATCTTTATGCGCTGTCTCTACAGGGTACGTCCTTATGAGAAAGAACCGGGAAGTGCCAATGCACTTCATGAGAAGTGGAAAAAGAGAGTCATCGATTTTGTCGGCAACACAAAGATGCTCTCTCACAAGAAATATAAGAAAATGTGCCGCGAAATTATCAGGGATTTCGACAATCTGCCTATGACAGATGAAGTTAAGCCGCGTGTCGGCGTGGTCGGTGAGATTCTCGTCAAATTCCTGCCTGCAGCAAACAACTATGTGGTTGATCTGCTAGAGGCTGAAGGAGCGAGGCTGTAGTGCCTGATCTGACTGATTTCTTACTCTACTGCTGTTACAATACGAATTTCAAGGCTGACTATCTCGGAGCTTCAAAGAAAGCTAAGTTTATGAACAACCGACTTATCGCCTTCTTCGAGTGGCTCAGAAAGGATGCAAGGGATGAGCTGGCTAAGAGCAAACATTTTGAGCCAACCGCTCACGTGCAGGATCTCGCAGAGTATGCTTCTCCTATCGTTTCTTGCGGTAATCAGACCGGTGAGGGCTGGTTTTTGACAGGTGAGATGCTTGAGCTCATCAATGAGGGCGTCACAAACATCATCTGTGCGCAGCCATTTGCCTGCTTACCGAACCATATTGTGGGTAAGGGAGTTATAAAGAGAATCCGACATGATCATCCGGATGCCAATATTGTTGCTATTGATTATGATCCGGGTGCTTCCGAGGTGAATCAGCTGAACCGTATTAAGCTGATGCTTTCTACGGCACAGAAGAAACTTAAGAAATAAAAAATTCGCCCATGCATTCATGCATGGGCGTTGTTGGTTTTCGTATGCAATTCTACAGACTCTAAGCAGCTTCGTATATGCGGGCAAGGACAAAAGCCCCGCTGCGCCGGGTTCTGTCTTTGATAACTTTCTACTTTTATATGTGCATATGTTGCTCGTTGCACTCGCTTATATGCTTGCTAGTTAGGACAGATGCTTCAAAATCTCATCATACTGGGTATACATCTTCTGCACTTCATTCTCCAGTGTATAGTAGTGCATGATATATGGCACCAACAGCACTAAGAATAACAGTGTAAGAACAAGAAGCATTGGGTTGCTTATCATGATAGATGCAATTATTGACATCATGGTGAGTATAGCAAAGGTTACTGTCACTATGAGATGGACGAGGCGCTCATGCTGGAAGAAAGCTATTTGTGTCAGGTGTTCCTGCAGTATTTTCTTCCACTCTTCTTTTGATATCTTATCAGGATTGGCAAGCAGATTGTCAATCTTAAGTCTATAATTAATTATTCGTTTTTTCATTTTATTTTCGACCTTTCCTAATACGTACTTTTTTATTTTAATACAATGATAATTGAATCTAAAAATCCGCTATACCAACCTCATGGCATAGCGGATTAAAAAATAAAATGCAATTAAAGATATCACCTGTTATGTGATTATAACTGGTTCAAGACATTTGATGTCTGCAGATAAACACCAGCAATAGCATTGATAACTGCAAGTACGATGGTAATAATTGACATAACAATACCAGCGGTTGCCATGCCCTTTCCACCATTTTTCCTGCCTACGATACCGAGGATAAGTCCTACAATACCAATAGGTCCGCCAAGGATTGGAATACACCAGAATACCAGACCGATAATACCAAGCACCATAGATGCAATTGACATTCCCTTCTTTTCCTCCATCGGCGGCATAGGCGGTATATTTGGATTGCCCTGCTGATTCGCCTGATCATACATATTGAAGTTGTCGCTCATAACTATTCTCCTACCTTTCTTTTGTTTAAATGATATAATAACTGTCACTGTAATTTGTAACCATGGAGTATCGTAACATACTTTGACTACGAAAGCAATATATTTTTCATTACCGGATGCAACATCCCAGATAGTTACTGTTCACACCTAACAGTGTGACCAGCAACGATTACAGCCAATTTAAAATTTCTCTCCAACCACCCTGCACCGTTTCCTGCAAAAAGCAATGCCATAGGCTAAAATATCACACCGGTCCTCATCCCGCAGAGCCTCATCATAGCGCTTGTCCTTAATCTGCGTTATCGCAGCCTCGCACGCTGCGTCAAGTTCCTTCATCTCCTTAGCATACTTCACCTCTATAACAATGCCCGCATCAGGATCCTCCGGCATGATTAAAATATCGCTAAAACCATCTCCCGACTCACGATTCGACTTGATAAGCCAGTCCGGATTGCTGCCTCGAAGCAGACCAAGAAGTAAGCCATGATAGAAATTCTCCTTCATAGCATCAGGCGCCTTTGTATCGAGTATACTTATCATGCGGCTCATCACGATGTTTAGCTGCCTGGCAATCTGTTTCTCATCTTTATCCAGAATTGCCCTTGATAAAAGCTTCATAGTATCATCATCTTTTGCAACAACAGCCTTGAACCACTCCTGAATTTGGAGAATAAACACCTCACGCACCTCTTTATTAGGAATCACAAGCTTATAGGCATAGCTCTCACTGTCAGGCACCTTGACCTCTCCGATTTTGGTGAGATAGCCTGTAGTAAAGAGCACACTCCACAGATTGTCAATCGTATTGTCAATCTCATCATAGGTCAGATCAAGCCGAAGCTGCTTCTCCACAAATCCACCTGCCACGAGCTTCTCAATCTCATCTCTCGTGGTCTGATCAGCCTTGTCCACAAAGCGCTTCACCATATCATTGCCACTGCTGTTAATCCAGAACGCACTCGGTCTGGCTGACGGATCTGAAACAAGCTTCTTGGCAAAATTTATCACATCCCATGGACAATAAATATCCGCATTACCAAAATGATAACCGTCATACCATTCCTTTACGTCCGGGTACCTCTCGCTCCTGTCATAATCAGAAAGAAGTTTCATGACCTCATCATCAGTAAAGCCAAACTGCTCATCATGGTCAATATCCACAATAGAATTGATTTCAAAGTTATTGAGCCTGTAAAAATGCTCTCCTTTGACACGCGAAGGCAGCCCGTGAGCACCGCAAACTGTAAAAACTCATTGGTCTTGAGCGCCTGCCCGAAAAGCCCCCTGATGAGAGAAACCATCTCCTTGTAGTAGCCATTCTGAAAAGCTTTATCGAGTGGCACATCATACTCATCTATGAGAATAACTACTTTCTGACCATAGTGCTTATACAACAGCTTTGAAAGCATTCGTATACTATCTTCAATATTGTCATCCTGCCCATGAAGCATCTTTGTAAACAGTATTCTATCCTCATCAGTCAATACATCACTGGTCTTCAAATAGTAATGTCTGTCAAGCTCATCCTTTAAAATAGCACACAGCATACGTCTTGCCGTAGTAAAGTCTAAACCATCCACACCCTTGAATGAAAGAAATATGACAGGATACTTACCCATATGCTCATCACAAAGTACTTTGTTGCCAGAAATATATAAGCCGTCAAACAAAGATTTGTCCATTCCTATTTCAAAAAAGCTCCTAAGCATACTCATATTGAGTGTCTTTCCAAAACGCCTTGGACGTGTAAAAAGAGTCACCTTTCCCCATCCCTGTAAAAGCTGTTCTATAAGCCTTGTCTTGTCAATATAATAGAACCCCAGTTTACGAATTTCCTCAAAATTTTCAATTCCAACCGGTAACTTCAAAGTATTTGCCATAAAAGCCTCCAAAAATAATCCGCTATACTTAACTCTAGTATAGCGGATTGCCATGTAAAATACAATATTTATGATTTCTTACCTTGTCCAAATTCAGCTCTCATTTCTGTCCAGCAACTGCTGATTTCATTGCCACAATAAAGAATATAAAAATTTAATGGTGCCAGGCACCACCACTGCATCTACATATTTTGTAATTTTCTTACAATAAACACAAGAAATATAAAAAGATGTGCCGCGAAATCATAAGAGATTTCGACAATCTGCCTATGACAGATGAGGTTAAGCCGCGTGTCGGCGTGGTCGGTGAGATTCTCGTCAAATTCCTGCCTGCAGCAAACAACTATGTGGTTGACCTGCTCGAAGCTGAAGGAGCCGAGGCTGTAGTGCCTGATCTGACTGATTTCTTACTCTACTGCTGCTACAACACGAATTTCAAGGCTGACTATCTCGGTGCTTCTAAGAAAGCTAAGTTTATGAACAACCGACTTATCGCCTTCTTCGAGTGGCTCAGAAAGGATGAAAGGGATGAGCTGGCTAAGAGCAAGCATTTTGAGCCAACCGCTCACGTGCAGGATCTCGCAGAGTATGCTTCTCCTATCGTTTCGTGCGGTAATCAGACCGGTGAGGGCTGGTTCTTGACAGGTGAGATGCTTGAGCTCATCAATGAGGGCGTCACAAACATCATCTGTGCACAGCCATTTGCCTGCTTACCGAACCATATTGTGGGTAAGGGAGTTATAAAGAGAATCAGACATGATCATCCGGATGCCAATATCGTGGCTATCGATTATGATCCGGGTGCTTCCGAGGTGAACCAGCTGAACCGTATTAAGCTGATGCTTTCTACGGCACAGAAGAAGCTTAAGAAGTAGGAGAATTGCACTGTTGTTGCTAGTGGGACGAACCCGGCGCAGCCGGGGCTTTTGCCCTTTCCCGCATGGACTACGCTGCTAAGTGTCTGTACGAATTGCATATGCCGGTTGTGGCTTTTTGACACAACCGGCTTTTATGCGCCGTCCATGGCGCATAACACCTCGCCCATGCGTCCATGCATGGGCGTTGTTGGTTTTCGTATGCAATTCTACGGACTCTAAGCAGCTTCGTATATGCGGGCAATGGCAAAAGCCCCGCTGCGCCGGGTTCTGTCTTTGATAACTTTCTACTTTTATATGTGCATATGTTGCTCGTTGCACTCGCTTATATGCTAGCTAGGACAGATGCTTCAAAATCTCATCATACTGGGTATACATCTTCTGCACTTCATTTTCCAGTGTATAGTAGTGCATGATATATGGCACCAACAGCACTAAGAATAACAATGTGAGTACCAGAAGCATCAGGTTACTTATCATGATGGATGCGATTATTGACATCATGGTGAGTATTGCAAAGGTTACTGTCACTATGAGGTGCACGAGGCGCTCATGCTGGAAGAAGGCTATTTGTGTCAGGTGTTCCTGCAGTATTTTCTTCCACTCTTCTTTTGATATCTTATCAGGATTGGCAAGCAGATTGTCAATCTTAAGTCTATAATTAATTATTCGTTTTTTCATTTTATTTTCGACCTTCTTTTATCAATTGCTTTTTATTCTAAAACAATTACTTACGACTAATCAATCATCTCAATCCGACACGTATGAGCCTTGCTCTTCTTGTCATAATTGATTCCAACCAGCAAAATATTGCCACCATACTGCTCAAGAGATTGTGTATAGTTTCTATTTCTAATCTGATTCAAGGCGGTATCTGCTGACTTATTCCACTTTAGCTCTACAACAAGAGCCGGATATTCCTCCCTGTACTCAGGCTTTGGAATATATATAAAATCAGCAAAGCCACGACCGGTCGGAAGCTCCCGAATGGGCTTAAAATAAAACTGCATTGAACTAAGATATGCGATTGTGAGTACACTACTAAGAGAATTTTCATTATTGTACTCAATTGTCGAAGCATACTCTGTATGGATTCTCTCGATTCCTGCCGCCACAGCTTGTTCGTCCATATCCAATGTAGACTCAAGCAGTCATGTGACTCATTTTGGAAATTGATAAACTCATCCCACTTTTTCTGCCTCGTCGCCCTGACCAATTCCTGGCGCAGCTCCTCATTCGGGACAAAGGCCGTCTGAGTCAGACTATTATAGCCCAGATAACCAAGATGTATCAAATAAGTAATCACATCATCTACCGGCAAAGCTGACTATGTCATTCTGAAAAGTAGTAACATCTACTTCACCTGTGCTCCAGAAATCATCTCTATAATAGCACCCTTTAAACCATCAAAATCCATATTAATAAGTGGCACTATTGCATCATAGCTGCCAGTCTGTGACCAGTAGCTGACGAAGTCACGTCTGGTCAACACGCTGACCACGGCCTTTGGATTGTATACCTGATAGTCTCCCAAAACATATCCATCGTACCACTGCTTCACCTTTTCATAATCCACATCATAGTGGCTGCACAATCCCCTTACATCCTCATCTGTAAAGCCAATGTACTCAGAAAGCTGTGCCGCACTCAGCATTGTAAACTCATCAAAATTGTTAAGGGCTGACTGAGTCTTAAGCTTTTTAACCGGAAGTATACCGGTAAGAAAAGCCAGTGCAATATATCGGGATGGTTCCGTTCCCTTGAACATGCCACGCAAAAAATTAATATACTGCTCCTGTGCTTTAATATCAAAAGCTTCATCTCGAATCAGAGCATCCCATTCATCAATTATAACAACAAATCTGTTGCCTGTAGCCTCCCTGATATATGACATTGCACCATAAGCAGTCTGTACATCATGCGGAATAACATCACCATATTCATCCCTTAGCTCGTTTAAAATACCATTATTGATATAAGATACGACACTATCTGCGCCACCTGCATCGATTATGCACCACTGCACATCAAAATGAATCACATCATACTTATTAAGATTTTTTTCAAATGATGGCTCCTCACATATAGCATATCCGCTAAACAACTCTTTTGAGTCACAGCCCCTGCTGTAATAAGCCGTAAGCATATCTGCTGTTATCGATTTGCCAAAACGGCGTGGCCGGCTGTTGCAAATGTAAGCATCGATTGTATTAATAACTCTGTTGGTATAACTAATAAGACCGGTTTTATCAACATATATTTTTGCACTGACAGCAGCCTCAAAGGCGCTGTTATCAGGGTTCACAAATCTGCCCATATCTACTCCATTCTATAAAAACAATTATCATTTATCACTAATTATCCTGCATTGTTTTTTTAATTAAGCTTGGATTTAATTTCTTCCATCCTTGTATCATCCAGCTTATAAAACCTCTTAAATACAAATATGCCCACAATGAGCAGTATAACAGACGGAATCGTCATCCACATGCGAAGAGCATCAAGTGTATCCTGTGTCTGTACTGCAGCCGCGGTATCCAGATGTATCCAGTCAACCACCAACCCAGCCAGAAATACTGCTACCCCGGAAGCGAGCTTTACCGTAAATGTCTGCATTGAGAAAATGACCGACTCCTCTCTCGTGCCATTCATCACCTCACCATAATCAACAGAATCTGAAAGAAATATAGTCATGATAACATTGAGCATACCATAGCCCAGATAAATCAAAATACCCGGCAGGCAGAGTATGTACCAGCTCTGCGGTGTGTAGAGCTTTGCAAATGCCATGATAAGTATCACCGCAAAGCCTGCTATCTGAATAATAAATCCTGATATAAAAAGCTGGCTTTTGCTGAATCTCTTGCGAAGCAGCGGTATAACCATCATGACAAGCACCTGTGCTGCAAAAGCAACTGCAGCAAATATAGAATATGCACCCTCGTTTCCCACATCAAACCGGAAGAAATAAAGCACTAGGTTACCACAGATATTGAGTGATGTATATACGAGAATGATTGATACCACAACAGTCATGGCCTGGTCGTTCTTAAATAAAGCTTTAAACATATCGGATATCTTTCCCGGCTTCTCATCACAGGCAACCGGTCTTTCAGGCACACATGCCACACATACAAACTCAGAAATCACAAATACTACCGCTATAATAAGTGCCCACCACTTAAATCCAATCCTGTAGTCAGCCATAGAGCTTCCTGCACCAAGAATCGGCACTACTGTCATCGTGAGCACCGTAGGGATAGCATCTCCAATGCCAGAGCATGTCCTCGCAAGCGATGTAAGCTGCTCCCTGTCGCTTCCCGGCTCAGTGATTGCGGGAATCATAGACCAAAACGGAATATCCATAAGCGTATATGTGATGCCCCATGCAAAGTAAAACACCGTAAGCCACACTCTCTGCGCTGAATCACCCATAGACTCAGGAGTAGCATATAAAGCATATATGGTCACGGCATTGAGCACCGTGCCGGCAAAAATCCAAGGCCTGAACCTGCCCCACCCGGTACGTGTCTTTGCTACGATAATGCCCATCACCGGGTCATTGAATGCATCAAATATCCTGGCCGCCATCATCACCGTACCGATAAACACACTGCTCATCCCAAGCACTACATTGTAGTAGTAGAGCAAATACGATGAAATAAGCATATACACAATATCTTTTCCGAATGCGCCAAATCCGAATGCGCACTTTTGTCCTGTTTTAAGCTTCATAGAAATACCTCCAAAATAATCCGCTATACTTAATACTAGTATAGCGGATTGCCTTGTAAAATACAATTTAAAGTTTATCTCCATATATCTCACCACTTCTGACCCACGTGCTTTCCTTCACGTGTGCCCTCTGCTGCACAATGGCACCACAATCAATATGGCTAAAACTGCCAACCCTTGCGCCAGAGCTCACCACACCGTTTGAAGCAATGATGGAGAAATCACCTATTGAAGCCTCCCCCACACGCGCCATAGGCAAAATCACGACACCATCACCGAGCACAGCTCCAGGCGAAATATTAGCAGCCGGAGAAACAATGCTTGGAATAAGGAAATGATACTCTCGCAAAAGCGCAGCATACTTCTTCCTGAGATAATTATCACCAATGGCGATAAATGCAATCGGATACTCATCCCTGAACTTGAACAAATCACTGCATTTGCCGATGATATCATCCCCCACGGCCGCATCATCTAAGAAGCTGATTTTCTTAAACACACGAAGCGAAGCAGCAATATCATATACATCCCTGCCAAGCATCCCAGCCCCGAGAATCAGCAGATTCATCTGCCCTGAAGCAGCCGCCTTGGAAGCCTCAAAGAGCTCACCAAGGATAGCATTCCTCTTTGCAATGACCTCATCACGAGACTGCGCATATACAGAGCGGTACTTTGCCCGCCCGGTTTTTTCATCCACACCTACCTTAAACCGCGCTTCCCAGCGGTTGGCGTGCTCGTAAATTCCTTTGATGTTATTCAAAATAGTTTCCTCGCAAAAAATTCTTTAGTAAACTCTTTTTGTAACTAAATCATTTTTGTTACCTGATTCTTATGCCACTATTATTATTTTCCTTCATATCGCCTATCAATTTCAAGTTGAATTTCAACAGAAGTTCCATTCTTCAGTTTTACTCTTACCATATCATCATCACTTGCCTTGCTTATCTATACATTCTACAACGCTCTTCGTAAAGACTAAGTTCATCTACATTGTAAATCATTTTAGTATATGGCATATAGGAATGTACAGATGCCTTGCCCAAATCTTTCCTTGTTATATTAGACTCAACAATGGCAGACATCATATTCTGAAACACATCTTCTCTCTAATACTTGCAGTATATCCTACCGGAATTGTAGATTTAATTACCATAATTGCATCTGGGTTATATTCAATAACCAGCTTAATTACAGCTTCTACCAGTGATGTATCAAAGAACTTTTTCTTACTGTCATAGTTCGTAGGTGCAGCAATAACTACAAAATCCGCATCCTTATATGCAGATTCCGCATCTATAATATAGCCGTCAGATTTAACTCTTTTTCCTTTAAATATTTTTCAATATACTCATCCTGAATCGGGCTAATCCTTTTATTAATCTTCTCTACCTTTTCCAGAATAATATCTACTGCCATTACATCGTGGTTTTGAGATAATAATGTGGCAATAGAAAGTCCTACATCTCCTGTTCCTACTACTGCTATTTTCATTATATTCACCCATTTACTAATAATTTTCTTCGGTTTGTAACTTATTTAAAAAATACATATTAACTTGATTGATTGGCGTTTCAGCGTCGTGATAATAACCATCATTTAGCACATACAATACATCATCAACAATCGTAATCCCTTCAATTGCATATGAATCTTTCAATACATATAATGGTTTAACTTTACTTGTTTTTAAGTCAACTGTATAAATATAACTATCTCCACGATAGTCAGCACCTGCTGAAAAATATATCAAATCATTTTTTTCGTCTAAAAACAATTGATCTTGCCCTTTTATATGTATTTTAATTGTTTTTTGTACTACGCCATCATATGAACAATTATATAAATAATTATTCGTCAAAATCCAAAGCGTGTTACTCCTACTATCATTTGCAATGCCAGATGGTTCTTTTATATCAAAATTTCCTAATTCATTTCCTTTTTCGTCTATATGGCGAACTTTATTTTCTCCATAAGAACATAACCAGATAGTTCCATCTGTTGACTTAGTAACTCCTTGTATATCTCTCATATTCTCAAATTTTAAATAACAAGGTATATCTCCTTTAATAGCCGAAAAATCCTTTTCAACTATTTCGATAGAAGCATGGAAAGTTTTATCATTAGGCTTATATTTACCTGCATTCCCTATAAAAAAACACTCTTCTTCTTTATTCCAATAAAGCCCTGTACACGTAAATCCTACATTAGCTTTTTCTTTGTCCGGCAATTTTAATATTTTATTTGCATATATTTTGTCACATTTCTCTTGTTCAGTTTTTACTCTAATACATGGTAAAATTATATACCATACTGTAAAAAGTATTATGAGAAAAAATAACATAAAAATTAATCGTTTTTTCTTTTTCATACTTTCTTTCCTTTTCTCAGTTCTGGTATCCATTTTTTCCTTGTCGCAACCAACAATACAAACATCATTAAAGCCAACAAATATCTAGCAACTGCATTTTTATATACAGCAACCATAGACAATGCCACAATACTCGTACCTATAAGTATTGTCATTTGCAATTTTGTATTAAAATAATTTTTCATTTGTATCTCATTATCAATACATTCTTTTCTTGCTAATACAAAATATAAAATCATAACTATTAAATAGCTTACTAATGACGTATATCCACCAGCAACATATCCAAAAATCGGAATAAAAATAGCATTTAAAATTATATTACACACTGCTGCAAATACTGACGCAAACAAAATAAATTTCGTTTTTTTATAGTAGAACAAGATATTTACATATTGTTGATATATATACATAACAATAACACTAATTGCTAATGGTGGCATAACCCATATTGCCTCTAAATATTTTTTTCCTCCTAAAATCAAAATTATTTCTGGAGCCATCACAATTTCTGCAATAGCGCAAAAAGCAACTATAATTGTTCCGACTGTTATCAATTTACTTTTATCTTTCGACGAATCCTTTAACTTTAATTCCTTAAACAGCCATGCCTGTAAAGATAAATTCAACGCACCACTTATAACAAAGATGACCATAGCTGCACTATATGACACACTATATAAAGCAGCATCTTCATAACCATCAATTTTTTGTATCATTAAACGATCCGAATGATTTAATAATATCATTGATAAGTAATATGGCATCAATGGCAAATTATATTTCAATGCATCTATTGCATAATCTTTTTTCCATAATGTGGATGTACCTTTATAATTTGATATAAAAAACGGAATTGCAACCCCTAACTGGATTACTGTCCTTGTAGTTATAACATAAAATATAGGATTATATAAATTAAGGAAAACAGTTAATGCACCAACGATAGGTCCGATAAGACCATATACAATTATTGCAAGTAACATTTTCTTATATTGGTTATCAACTCTTTGTCTTGATGACCACAATCCGAAACTGATAGTTCCTATAAAAGAACATATCATCAGTATACTTAACGGAGTACTTATTCCAGTAATATAATTAATACCCTTGTGAAACATTAAATACATTAACGTCCAAATCACAATCAATACAATACTCAATGATTGCATAGTTGCTGTATATGTTGTCCTGTTTTCATCGTCCCTTACTAATCCTGCAACATAACCATTGCTGTATATTCTCAATGTTATAATAATCTCAAATATTTCTAGCCAGGACATAAATATACTATATATTCCATATTCCTCAGTAGCTAAGTAATGCGTCAGTATAATCATTACCAACCAAGGCGCAATTTTTTGTATTATATTTCCCACTGCATACCAAGACGCAGCTTTCATTTCTACTGACATATCTCTATATTTTTTTATGATTTTTTTAAGAAAAAGTTTCATATCTAACTCACTTCTATTGACTGATAAATCTTGCTATTTCCAAAAAAGAAAATAGCAATAAAAATAGTTGATAAATAATGAATCCATATACTCGATCCTGTCATTCCGATGCCTATATAACATAGCAACATAAAATACATAAATTTTTTACACTTTAAAGGTGCAATATACTTTATCGTTCTTGCACGAATCAATGTAATTACAAGAATAATGATAGTTCCCCATATTCCGAAAAATGTCAAAAATTGCAAAACGACATTATGTGCATAATAATATTCACCCGACGTAATATATAGCGGAATTCCAAATCCTCCTGGCAAACCGACTCTACCTCTTATATACTCTACACATGCCGTATAAATATAATCTCTATTGGTCAAGTATATCTCATTGCTTTTTATTTGATTTATCAATAAAGTAACACTTCGAGATTGCATTCCGTATTGTGCTAGTTTTTGGCTTACCCAATATAAAATATCTATTAAATTGTTTAGCAAAATATATGCCGATACTACCAGTCCTACAATAATTATTAGTTTCTTACATAACTTTATTTTACTTGAATATACATATGCAAATAAAATCATGCACGCTGATATTACTGCAGACATACGTCCACCCAAAACAGCAGTTACAAGAATATTAATGGCAACATTAATATATAACCATTTTCTTTTTTCAATTCCCTGAAGTACCATGTAAGAACCAATAAATACATTTGGTACACATATACTTGTAAATATTGAATAATGCACTAGCCCTTGTTTAAGTAAGACAACTGCAACTAATACCAACGGTAAATTTAATTTAGAAAATTCCCACCATTTTTCAACAAATATTCTTAAATCAAATATATTATTTGAAACACACAAACATGGGACTGCTATGACAACCAACGCTTGTACACCTTCTATAAATACATAATACCGATAAGGCACTACTATATAATTAATAATTATCGCAGAACAAAAAAC
>ENA-OQCX01000141-OQCX01000141.1-human-gut-metagenome-genome-assembly--contig:-NODE-141-length-37095-cov-2.454285_pt1 | contig 37095 bp, 42 predicted proteins | sample MGYA00242762_ERZ504587 | MGnify/ENA primary metagenome ERZ504587 (study PRJEB26092, sample SAMD00036337) | human gut metagenome | host: Homo sapiens | study: EMG produced TPA metagenomics assembly of...
GGAAATTCCAGCTCCAAGAAGTCAGTAAATCTCCGCCACCCGTTCCCACGGTAAGAATTCAAAGCCACTTTATAAACCTTATCCATACTGAAGGAGTCCCGTCTGACATGCTCTGAATCGTGATTTTCTCTCCTGCCGGCTTGGTCACGTCCACCGTATAATTAATGCCTGCGGCAGAGTCAAAGTTAAAGCTGAAATTCTTGAAATTAGCACGCTTCCCCTTCTCTACCGGCTCCTTGAAAAGCATCAGGTGGTCCTCGGAACTCTTCATCTGATTAGTCCAGATGGCGTATGCCATTTCCAGGAAACCTTTAATTTCCTTGCCCGAAGTTCCATCACATACAGCATGTTCTCGTACTTGTACAAATTGAACATATCACTCACATAGATGTCTCCTTCTTTAATCTCTGCCCGGAAGGACAACGGAGCACAGAAAGACACTTCAGCACCCGAAATTTCCAATTGCAACTGATGAATCAGGTCTATGAAAGGAGAAGAACCGAAATAAGCATCCTTCGCTGTGATGGTACGTGAAATTGTACCGATTTTACGGGATACAAAGTCATTTACAGCCTTGTATTGAGGGGCAAACTTATCCATAAACTCCCGGCTGACAGGATACTTGTTCATATCCGCCAATCTACCTTCCACCGACTTCTCCACTACTTTCCCGTCTTTCTTTGTTACGGTCAGGGTCACATCCGAAACTACATTGGCATTGTTTGCCGGGTCAATAACCAACACGCTGTCTCCTGCCACATTCTGCACCTTTACACATTCCCTAGTATGGTCGTGCCCCATCAGCACCACATCAAAGCCCGGAACCCGTTTGGCTACATCCATAGAGGCATCTTCCACCACCTGTCCCAACACGTTGCCCGACTTTCCGGCATGAAACAATCCCACAATGACATCAGGATTCTCTTTTTCCTTTATAATCTTCACCCATTTGCGTCACAGGCTCCATTTCCTCAAAATGCAGACCACTCCATAATTTCTCCGGCAACATGAAGGAATGGCCGGAGTAATCATACCCAGAACCGCTATCCTCACTCCGTCGCGCTCCAACACCTCGTAGGTTTCAGATAAGGTTTTCCAGTGGCATTGTCTATTATGTTAGCCCCAGTACCGGAAAATCGCACTGTTTTATCCAACGGTCGTACACCGCATGCCCAGTCTCTACATCATGGTTACCCATATTACCTACCACATATCCCATATAATTCATCATATCCGCCGCAACATGAGTAGACACGGTATCCATGAAATTATAATAGTAAGCTGTAGGCTGACCTTGCAGGATATCCCCATTATCCATCAACAGGCAATTATCCCCATATTTCTCACGCTGTTCTTTCACAAAGGAATGAACACGGGCAAGACTTCCACTCCATTCTTTCCGTTCGATAAAGTTATACGGAAAGAAATTCCCGTGCACATCACTGGTTTCTATAATCTTGATAACCACTTCTTCCTGATTATTGGATGCAGACAACTGCATACCCGCCCACAACAGCAGGGCGCTGATACATATTCTATATTTCATTTCTCTATTCTTTATTCTTTTTTAGTCAAAGGATGCGTGAATACAAACCGGGCGCCTTCGGTATAATCCTTGTCCACCCATATCTTACCTCCCAGATTCTCGATTATCAGCCTGCTAATGGCCAATCCCAGCCCCGTACCTTGGAATATTCATTCAATTTCTCGAAACGTTCAAATACCTTTTCACTCTTATCGGGCGGAATACCGCAACCGGTATCCGACACTGACAATTCCAACTGCTGATGCTGTTTGTCTATGGCAACCGTCAGTTTGATAGAACCGGACGGAGTAAATTTTGCGGCATTGGACAGCAAATTAATCAACACCTGCTTCAGACGCTGGGCATCCGTCTTGACAACCAGCGAAGGCACAGGAGTTTCAAACAGAAACAAAGCACTGGTCTTGCGTCCATACTCCACTGTAGACAAAGCCGTCTGACACAACTCTACCACATCACATTCTTCCCATACGAATTTTATCCTTCCGGATCCATGCGCGAGATGTCCAGAATATCATTTATGAGGTGCAACAACAAATCGGAATTCTTCTGAATGATATCACAATACTGCTCTTTCTCGGCAGGAGAGGAATCATCACTGACCAACACGCTGGAAAATCCCACAATGGCATTCAAGGGAGTGCGTATTTCGTGACTCATATTGGCCAGAAAAGCCGTCTTCAGCCTGTTGGATTCCTCCGCTTTCTCCTTGGCTACCAGCAGTTCCTCGCCGGATACTTCCAGATTATGTTTCAAGTGTTGATACGGATAATATAATATATGGCTATCAAGAAACAGGCTATCAGGAACATGAACGCCGAAACAACCCCTATGACCCAATATTTATACTGCTCATAAAACGAAGGAGTCTTGTTCACCAACACCGCTCCCTGAGGAAGATTCAATGAATCCAATTTGAATTCATGCAAACGCTTTATATCAAAAGTATAGTTTCCGGGAATAGTCACCAAGTCCACCCCTTCTCTATCCCCTTTATCCAAAAAATCATAAGTAACCGCGCCTATATTCTTTCCTACCGCATGGTACTCGGAGTATATCCTCCAATGCCCAATGTCCCAGCCCCACAGATGCAATAGTAAACACAGGCAGGGTGGGATTCGCATCGCGCAGCATATAAGTCGTATTACCAATAACATAACTCTCCGTACAGTCTACACGCCATGTTCCCAATAACACACACGTATTTTGAGGCAACCTGCGCATCCTTTCACTCACTTCCATAAAGGTTTCCGTACGGCCGTCCAGCCAAATTGTTTCTAAATCGGGGTACTTCTTCATCTCCTTTTTAACCAAGCTTGCATAGACAACCCGCCATAGGTATTATCCGATATAAATGCCACACGGCGCATATCAGGATAAAACGACGCATCAGCTTTATGTTTTTATCGACATCATATTCATATACATAACCGGCAACAATATTATAATCACTGAAATCCGTATAAATATTCTTACTTTCAGGTTCCCATACCCGCGTGTCGATACTATCATCGGGCAATACCAGTCCGTTGACACTGACCATGCCACAGATAGACGGAGTCTTTTTAGCTATCTCCGTGTCTTGTGAGATATAAGCCGACCATGCCTCCTGCCCCAACAATATAACCAGTGACGGACGGTTTTTCCCCTTATACTTACCAAGGATGGAGGCCATACGCGATTTCCACAGATAGGCCTCGGACAAATTCTTGCAGTTCATACTCTCTATGATCGGAGTATACTTGCCGCCACGCTGTCTGTATTCATCCATAAAAGCAGACAGGTTGTCAGAAATACTACGCGTTTCGGGATTATACGAAGTGACAATAAGGATAGCCCTTCCGAGGTCGTTTCCGCCTTCACAGGACACAGAGCAACCACAGGAAGCAGCAGGACTAATAGCATAAAAAACCTGAATATGATTGCCAATCCCCTCATTTCCTTTAGAATAATTTCTAAAAATTCGCTGCAAAGATAATAAAATAAAAACAGAAACACAACCAATTGGCATATATTTTGTTTCTCTTAAAGCAGATGAAATTTAACAAATATATAATATGGCTTACATAGACTATTACAAAGTATTGGGAGTGGACAAAAGCGCCACCCAAGATGATATCAAGAAGGCTTTCCGTAAGCTGGCCCGCAAATACCATCCTGACTTGAATCCGAATGATCCTGGAGCCAAAGATAAGTTTCAGGAGATAAATGAAGCCAACGAAGTACTGAGTGACCCGGAAAAACGTAAGAAATACGACGAATACGGGGAACACTGGAAACATGCCGACGAATTTGAAAAACAAAAGCAACAATATGGAGGTGCCGGTGGATTCGGAGGGTTTGGCGGAGCCGGAAGCGGATTCGGTACGGACGGTAACGGCAGTTACTGGTATTCCGGCAATGGAGGAGAAGAATTCAGCGGTGCACATTTCGGTGGCAGCGCAGGTGGTTTCTCTGATTTCTTTGAAGAACTGTTCGGGCATCGTGGCGGTGCAAACGGCGGACGAAGCGCCGGATTCCGTGGACAGGACTATAATGCTGAATTACAACTTTCATTGCGTGAAGCCGCCGAAACACACAAACAAGTGCTTAATGTAAACGGAAAGAACATACGTATCACTGTTCCGGCAGGTATAGCCAACGGACAGACTATCAAATTGCGTGGTCATGGTGCACCGGGGGTAAACGGTGGTCCTGCAGGCGATCTGTACATCACCTTTGTCATTCCAGACGATCCTGTATTCAAACGTCTGGGAAATGATTTATATATCCATGCTCCGCTTAGCCTCTACACCGCCGTACTGGGTGGTGAAGAAACCGTGGACACACTGAACGGCAAGGTAAAACTGAAAGTAAAACCTGAAACCCAGAACGGAACCAAAGTCCGTTTGAAAGGCAAAGGCTTTCCTGTTTACAAGGAAGAAGGCAAATTTGGCGATCTGATAGTAACTTATAATGTCACCATTCCTAGCAACCTGACCGAACATCAGAAAGAGCTGTTCCGCCAATTAAAAGATAGTAGCAATTAAAAAAAGAGAAGGATTATGCAGACCGATTTAATTATTATCAACGATTTTTGCGACCGTTGCCATGTGGACCCGTCGTTCATTATGGAACTGGAAGAAGACGGACTGATCGAAGTCCGGGTGATTGACGAGGAACGCTACCTCCCCACATCCCAACTAGCGGAACTGGAGCGTTACACGCATTTATATTATGACTTGTCCATCAATATTGCAGGAATCGACGCCATTCACCACATGCTGGAACGTATAGAACTTCTGCAACAGGAAGTGCGTTCATTAAGAAACGAACTGGAATTCTACCGCTAAAATCCGTGTCCGGAGAGGGAAAGCGAAAACTGCACCCACTTCTCTTTCCGGCACTGTTCATTTACTTTTATATTTCTGTTTTTACCGTTGTTTCTATACGATAAGCAGGAGTGCCGAACCGAGCATCACCGATTCTCTTCTCATTATTATATATACCAAGAAAAAGTAATGGGCTGTTCCGCTCTTTTCTTCGTTTTTCCATTTATTTTCTTACTTTTTTCCGCTTTATTATCCTACGTTTAACCTAAAATCACTATCTTTGTAGACTTAAAAGCAGCCGGCCGGTCTGCCGCTGACGCCGCAAGGCGAAAGAGGAAAGTCCGGGCAACGCAGAGCATCCTACTTCCTAACAGAAAGCCATCTGCGAAGGTGGAGTAACGTAGAAGAAAACAACCGCCACAATTCCTACGGGAAACGGGGTAAGGGTGAGAAGGTGGGGTAAGAGCCTACCAGCGCATGGTGACATGACGGGCTGTACGTCTTAGGAGTTGTAAGGTCATGTAAACCGACATTATGAGGGTTGCTCGCCCCACGTCGGAGGGTAGACCGCTAGAGCCTGTTGGTGACAACAGGCGTAGATAAATGGCAGGCACTTCGCCGCAAGGCGAAGAACAGAACCCGGCTTACAGGCCGGCTGCTTTTTTTTCATATATCCTAATGAAGAGCTTATGAGTACCATGAACAAGGAAAAACTGAAAGGTCTGCAATCGTTTCTCAAAGATGATATATGGCGGGTGACAGAAGACGAGGTTAGCAAATCCCGAGGAATACTCTATAATGCAATAAAAATCGCTACTCTTTCTGTTCGTGAATTCACTCAGGGACGTATTTTGAATAAAGCATCCGCACTGACATACAGCACCCTGCTTTCTATTATTCCCATTCTGGCCATTTTATTCGCATCGCACGCGGTTTCGGCTTCTCCAACCTGCTGGAAACCCAATTCCGTAGCGGTCTTGAAGGACAGAGTGCGGCTGCCGAAACCATTCTTGGCCTGATTGACTCCTATCTGGTGCACGCCAAAAGCGGAATTTTTATCGGAGTGGGTCTGGTGATGTTGTTCTGGACCATTCTGAGCCTGACCTATAACATAGAACGTACCTTCAATTATATATGGCAAGTGAAGAAGCCCCGTACACTGTATCGCAAAATGACGGATTATTTCTCCATCCTGCTCTTACTGCCCCTACTTATCGTACTTTCCAGCGGTCTTACCATCTTTATGTCCACCATGGTGAAAAACATGGAGGACTTCGTATTACTGGCACCCCTGATGAAATTTCTGGTACGCCTGATTCCTTTCATCCTGACTTGGGCCATGTTTACGGGACTGTTCGTCTTTATGCCCAATACTAAAGTGAAACTGAAGTATGCCATCATTCCGGGTATCATCGCAGGCACAGCCTTTCAGGCTTTTCAATACTTGTATATCGGCAGTCAAATATGGGTATCAAGGTACAATGCAATCTATGGTAGCTTCGCCGCCATTCCTATGTTCTTGTTATGGGCGCAAATTTCATGGGGAATCTGCCTGTATGGCGCAGAACTTTGCTATGTGGCACAGAATCTTCGCAACTACAGTTTCAGCAAAGAAACGGCAAATATCAGCCGCCGTTATCACGACTTTCTGTGTATCCTCATCATGTCTCTGATATGCAAGCGCTTTGAGACGGAAGAGGCTCCTTATACCGCCGAGACACTCAGCGACGAACATAAAATCCCGATAAGGCTCACCAAGAAAATCCTGTATGAACTACAGGACATGCACATGATTTATGAAACTGCTATGGACGGTGACGATGAAAGCATAGGCTATTTGCCGTCAGTAGATATCAACCGGATGAACGTGGCTATGCTGCTGAACAGACTGGACATAGCCGGAACGGAAGCCTTCAAAATAGACAAAAAGCGATACAGCAGTTCTTGGGAGGCGCTGGCAAATGCCCGTGAAGAATATTATAAAAGCACCAGCAAGATATTACTGAAAGATTTATAATTCTGATATTCGATTTTACCACAGATTGCACAGATTCTTTTTTGCTCAAAAGCCGATGCGGATAATTCCGGATTTCCACAAAGAAGTTTCTTTCATCTTCAACAATCATCTGTGCACCTGCGGTAAAAGAATCAGGAGAACTGCATCATGCGGCTTAAATATTTGCCGATGATATCAAACTCTATATTCACAATGCTTCCCACTTTAAAAGTATGGAAATTGGTATGTTCGTAAGTATAAGGATGATGGCAACCTGAAAAGTATCCTCCGTAGGGTTACAAACGGTCAGACTCACACCATTCACCGTAACCGAGCCTTTGTCCACCGTGATGTAGCCGCGCTTTGCCATTTCCTTGTCAAACGCATATCTGAAAGTAAAATACCAGCTTCCTTCAGCATCCTTTATATCCATACATTCGGCAGTCTGATCCACATGTCCTTGCACAATATGACCGTCCAGCCGCCCGTTCATCATCATGCTGCGTTCCACATTCACTTTATCTCCCACTTTCAGCAAGCCGATGTTGGAACGCTCTATCGTTTCTTTCATGGCGGTAACCGTGTACGTTCCATCCTGTAAACTGACTACAGTCAGGCACACACCGTTATGAGAGATACTCTGGTCTATTTTCAGTTCGTCCACAAACGAACATTTCAAGGTGAGGTGCAGATTTTCCTGCTCCTTTACAATACGCACCACCTCCGCATATTCTTCTACAATCCCTGAGAACATAAGTTTTAGTCTTTAATTAAGTTTCGAGAACAAAGATAGAATAAAAAACACAAATATTCGAAACTTACCGACGGTTAATGACAAATGACCGGCAATTCGTCGCTAACCTGCCTTTTTTACATATTCAGAACAAAAACAGAGTGCCCAATTCTTTTTTATTATATATTTGCACTTTATACTTTGCAAAACTTATTAAAAAACAAACCATGGACAGCACAAAGATTGTTGGTGAAAAAATAAAATCACTACGTGAAACAAAAGAAATCAGTGTGGCCGAACTGGCCGTACGCTCTGGCCTTGCCGAAGAACAAATAGAACGAATAGAGAATAATGTAGATCTTCCTTCATTGGCTCCCCTCATCAAGATAGCCCGCGCGTTAGGGGTACGTCTGGGCACTTTTCTGGACGACCAGGAAGAACAAGGAGCAGTAATCTGCCGGAAACAAGAGAGTGAGGATACCATCAGTTTCTCGAACAATGCAATGGACCTGCGTACACATATGCGCTACCACTCACTGTCAAAATCAAAAGCGGACAGGCATATGGAACCATTCATCGTAGACGTGGAACCGACGGAGGAAAGCCACTTCTCACTCTCCTCGCATGAAGGTGAAGAGTTTATCTATGTCATGGAAGGCGCCGTCGAAGTATGCCACGGTAAAAAATGCCATCTGATTAAAGCCGGAGACAGTATTTATTATGATTCTATCGTTCCGCACCACGTACACGGATATCAAGGACAAGCCGCCAAAATATTGGCTGTTATCTATACTCCTATTTGATTTATGATGGAATTAAGCACGAGAACCTTGGGTGACTGGCTTGAACATTGGGCCCTCACCACTCCCGATAAAGAATATATCGTATATTCCGACCGCAATCTGCGCTTCACCTGGAAACAATTTAACGAGCGTGTAGACCACATGGCCAAAGGACTGCTCGCCATCGGCGTGAAACGGGGAACCCATGTAGGAATCTGGGCGGGTAATGTGCCCGACTGGCTGACCTTTCTGTACGCTTGCGCCAAAATCGGTGCCGTGGCCGTAACAGTAAATACCAACTACAAACAGGCAGAACTGGAATACCTCTGCCAGAACTCGGACATGCACACGCTGTGTATCGTAAACGGAGACCGTGGCAATGACGACTATGTAAATATGGTCTACGCCATGCTGCCCGAACTAAAGACCAGCCAGCGCGGATATCTGAAGAGCAAACGCTTCCCCTGCATGAAGAACGTGATTTACATCGGTCCCGAGAAATACCGGGGTATGTACAACACCGCCGAAATTCTGCTTCTGGGATGCAACATAGACGATGACGAGCTGCTGGAAGCGAAAGCGAAGGTGAACTGCCACGACACGGTGAACATGCAGTACACTTCGGGCACGACCGGTTTCCCCAAAGGAGTCATGCTCACCCATTACAACATCAGCAACAACGGTTTCCTGACGGGCGAGCACATGAAATTCACTTCCGATGACAAACTATGTGTCTGTGTACCCCTGTTCCATTGCTTCGGAGTGGTATTAGCCACCATGAACTGCCTTACACACGGATGCACGCAGGTGATGGTGGAACGTTTTGACCCGCTGCTGGTACTTGCCTCCGTCCACAAGGAACGCTGCACGGCCTTGTACGGGGTTCCTACCATGTTCATTGCCGAGCTGAACCATCCCATGTTTGATATGTTCGATATGTCCAGTCTGCGCACCGGCATTATGGCAGGCTCACTCTGTCCGGTGGAACTGATGAAACGTGTGGAAGAGAAAATGTTTATGAAGGTCACCAGTGTATACGGGCTTACAGAAGCTTCTCCCGGCATGACAGCTCCCGCATCGACGATTCGTTTGATGTACGCTGCAACACGGTGGGCCGTGATTTCGAGTTTACGGAAGTAAAAGTGATCGATCCGGAAACTGGCGAGGAATGTCCCATAGGCGTACAAGGCGAGATGTGCAACAAAGTATAACACCATGAAGGGGTATTACAAAAACCCCGAAGCAACCGCCGAAGTGATAGACCGGAACGGCTTTCTCCACTCAGGAGATCTGGGAGTGAAAGACGAAGAAGGTAATTATCGTATCACAGGACGGATAAAAGACATGATTATCCGTGGCGGAGAGAATATCTATCCACGGGAAATAGAAGAGTTCCTGTATCAGATGGAAGGAATAAAAGATGTACAGGTAGCCGGTATCCCCTCCAAGAAATACGGAGAAGCGGTAGGCGCATTCATTATCTTGCACGAAGGGGTGGAAATGAACGAATTTGATATACGTGACTTTTGCGACGGCAAGATAGCCCGTTACAAAATTCCTAAATATATCTTCTTTGTTGATGAGTTCCCCATGACGGGCAGCGGAAAGATACAGAAATTCAAGTTAAAGGATGTGGGATTGGAGTTATGCCGGAAGCAAGGCATCGAGATTATTTAATTCAGCCTGCCTCTTGCATTAAAAATGCAGAATTAAGTTACACAGTCACGGAGAGGAATACATTGCACGGATTCTTCTCTGTGGTTCTGTATCGGATATCGGAACCGGACAGCAGATGTACTCCTCACGTTACTCCATAAAAAAAGGAGCAACGCCTTGCTCCAACCTTTTGTTAACCTTAAATCTAATACTATGAAAAACACACATGCGAATATACACACTTTCCTGCTATCTGCAAATTTAAGGAAGCGTTAAGAAGAAATTATAGTATTGTTTAATAAAAGCAACAATTCCTTTAACATTTCAAGTTAAAGTGAATGGTTTCTTTTAACAAAACAAAAAGGCTGTCCCGTAAGGAACAACCTTTCTATATTTTTTATAGTAGACGCTTCTACTTCAGATGCAACTACTTCTCTCAAGCCGATTGCAATCTTCAACCTTTAATCTAATACTATGAAAAACACATTTATATAACACGGCGGCAACAAGAATTGTTCAACCGCAAGTCATTAATAAATGTTTAAATCCCTAACTATACCTTTTCTTCCTTTGGCAAGACCGAATGCCAAGGAATTCCGTCTACAGTAGAAAGGTCCTTGCCAGACTCTATCAAACCACTGATTACATAATCTCTGGCAGTAGGATTCTGGAACGGATACAATCCAAACTCGGGAAGAACAGAAACAAAATGTTCCATGATTTCCGCTTGGATAGATTCATAACTAGGCCAGTTCTTATTGGACGAGAAACAATAAATTTGTACGGGCAGACCATTCTCCGTAGGAGCCAACGTGCGCACCATCAGCAACAGGTCCTTACTGATAAAAGGATGGCGCTTCAGATAGAGAGTCATATAAGCACGAAGCAGCCCTACATTCGTATCGATGGTTCCATTTACCAATCCGGCCGGATTGTCAGTATTCGCTACTTTTCCTTCAGCCGCCTGTTTCTGCTTTTCTGTGATAAAGTCGGCCAAATCAGCATCAAACTTCTTCATTTTCTCCAAAAATTCAGGAGTACAGGGTTGTATGTAATCCAGTTTCAACGCATACTCGCGCATAATACGCCGCCCGCCCGATTCAGTCATCCCACGCCAATTGATAAATGAACCGGAAACTAATGAATAAGGAGGTATAGTGACAATCGTATTATCGAAATTCTGAACCTTCACAATGTTCAGAGTGATATCCATCACCACCCCATTCACATTATTCTGCGGCATCTCAATCCAATCGCCGATATGCACCATATCATTCTCGGAAAGCAGTACCCCCGCCACAAAGCCAAGGATGGTATCTTTGAAAATCAACATCAGTACGGCAGCAAAAGCACCCAGTCCGGTAATCAGGTTGAGAGGCGACTTATTAATCAATATGGAAATGATGACAATGATGGCAACACACGAAAAAATCACTTGAAAGATCTGTATGAAACCTTTCATCGGACGATTCTGTAACTGCTCCTTGTTCATCAGCACATTACCTACCGAGTTTAACACGGCATTGACCGAAAACAACAAAGCGATAAAGAAATAAATCCAAGTGATTTTTCACTGACAGTAAACCAAGTAGAACGATAATCGAACGCAAACGGCAACAAAGCGGATATAATAAGCGGCGGAATGACCGCAGACATTTTCCGCAAGGCATTGTATTCTATCAGCGAACTTAAAAAACTGATATTTTTATATTTCAACACCTTCCGTGTGAAACGCACAGATAAATAATGAAAAACAGCTCCTACAGCAAAAGCAATAACCACAATCAGGATCAAGAAAATAATCTCATCCAGTTCATTCAACCTATCGCGCGGGATGCCTATCCATGATAGAAAACTCTTAATCCAAGTCAATAAAATTCGGGCAAATTCGTTTGTACTCATAATTATCGTCTTTTTACTTATAGAACCATCTATAAAAACATTTGTTTAGCTGAGGGATGAAAAATCCTCCCCCAGCCTGTCCGGAAACGGTTTCCTGCTTTCCTTTTACTCTGTCATTCCAGCGTAACGACTCTTTCAAGGAATCGGCGAAGTAAACCAAGAAGTCAAACAAATCTATTTATCGAATATACCATCTTTCGCACTGGCTGTAGACGGCACCCCAACATAACCTCCCAATTACAATTAGAAACCCCAATTGTCTTCGTATTCGAGAAACCAAGACCTATCCCTGCTTTATCCACATCCACGTTATCAAAAGTCACGTTATAAATAGGCTTCTCCTCTGTGCCTTGAAGCACCAATGCAGCTACATTCACCTTTTTGCATTTCAAATCCTTTACATAAATATCATGCACCTCAGTAAAATAATGGTTATCCATCCCCTCGCCTGCATACATGGAAGTTACGCGTACAAAAAGGGTTAACATGACTTTTTAACCGGTTCAATCTTTCCGCTGCCATGAAGCCCAAAGGGCGGAGAAACTGAGAAAAAGTAATAGCCCGCCAGCGGAATTAAACAACAATGTATTGCATCTGTTCCTGTTGCATAAACCTTTTCTCTTTCCAGATTAAACCTTTTTATACGGATGTATTCTATCTCCATTAGCCTTTGGAGTTATCTCCATAAGCTTGGAGTTAACTCCCAAGCCTTGGGAGATAACTCCAAAAGCTTGCGGAGATAAAACAAGCAGGAAGAAAAGCCTTAGCCATATAGTAGAAAACGTTTGGTGATACGGGAAAAAGGCTTTATATCCGTGATGAAGTCTTAGGGTATCAGCAGCGAACTGTCTCCGTAGCTCAGAAACCTGAAATCATGGCCCAGTGCATAATCATAAATCCTTCGCCAGTTTCCTTTCACAAAGGCGGAAACCAATAGCAGCAATGTACTTTGCGGCTGATGGAAATTGGTAACCATCTTCTTGACTATTTTGTATGTATATCCCGGCGCGATGATAATCTGAGTACTGCTATGCAACGCTTCCATTTCGTGTCGGTTCAGATAATCCAGAATCTGTTGCAGTGCTTCCACCGGAGTCAGGTCATTCTTATCTTCGTAGGGCATCCATTGCTGTACATGCAATTCGTCCTGAGTGGCATCGGGATTGTGGCTGATAAGGACGCCGATATAATAAAGACTTTCCAGGGTACGTACCGAAGTGGTTCCTACCGCAATGGCTTTTCCATTATGGGCGATTAGTTTTTCAATGGTATGCTTGCTTACAGAAATGTATTCCGTATGCATTTCATGTCCTTCTATCTCTTCACTTTTTACGGGCTTGAAAGTTCCTGCACCTACGTGTAAAGTCAGTTCCTCACGGTCAATTCCCCGTTCGTCCAGCGCTGCCAGTACTCTTTCCGTAAAATGAAGTCCTGCGGTGGGAGCGGCGACAGAACCTTTTATTTTGGAGTAAACCGTCTGATAAGTTTCCTTGTCGCTTTCTTGTGTCTCACGGTTCAGATAGGGAGGGATGGGCAGTTCACCTGCCACTTCCAGCAGGTCGGCAAAGGTGATTGTGTCATCATCCATGAGAAATCAATCCAATGGCTGGTTCCCTTGCACTCTCCACGGGTGGCGGACAGGACTATTTGTTTGCCTTTTACATTTACTATGCGGCTCAACGTACCTTCTTTCCATTTTTTCAGATTACCTATCATGCATAACCAGCTGCATTGGCGTGTTTGCTGGAAGTTTAACACATAGTCATTGGGCTGGACAGGTTCTAGGCAGAATACTTCTATTAATGCTCCGGTTTCTTTACGGAAATGCAGACGGGCTTGAATCACTTTGGTATTATTGAATATCATCAGTTCTCCGGATTCCAGATAGTGTGGCAAAGACGTAAAGATGTCTTCGCTCACTTCGCCGTGGCGGTAAACTAGCAGTTTGGACTGGTCGCGCGTGGCAAGGGGGAATTTGGCGATCCGTTCATCGGGTAGCGGGTAGTTGAACTCACTTATTTTGATATGTTTGGTATCTTCCATCTGAATCTATTTCTTTTTCTGCGCAAAAGTACCGATATTTGCGCTAACTAAAAAAGAAAAGAGTATGAAAATAGGAGATAAAGTCCGTTTCCTTAGTGAGGTAGGGGGCGGTGTTGTGACCGGATTTCAAGGAAAAGATATGGTTTTGGTAGAAGATGCCGATGGCTTCGATATTCCGATGCCCATAAAGGAGTGTGTGGTGATTGACACGGATGATTATAATATGAAGCGTAAACCTGTTGCTCCGGCTCCTAAACAGGAGGTTGCCGGTGCAAAGGCAAAAGGAGCGTCAGTCAAGGTGCGTCCGGATGAAGAGGAGGATGAACGTCCTGTCACTTATCGCCCGGCCGAGCGAAAGGGAGGGGATATTCTGAATGTGATGCTGGCTTTTGTGCCACAGGATCTCAAAGCTATTTCTGCAACGGCATTTGATGCATATCTTATCAACGACAGCAATTTCACCTTATACTTTACTTATCTTACAGCCGAAGGTAGTAACTGGCGGGTGCGCAGCCATGGCATGGTGGAACCGAATACGAAGTTTTATATCGAGGAGTTCGAGAAAAGCGTTTTGAATGAATTGGAACGGGTGGCCGTGCAGCTTATCGCTTTTAAGGATAACAAGAGTTTTCTGTTCAAGCCTGCCGTGTCTGTGGAATTGCGCATAGATACAGTGAAGTTTTATAAATTGCATACTTTCCGTGAGAGTATTTTCTTTGAGGAGCCGTCACTTATTTACGATATAGTGAAAAATGATGTTCCGGTAAAACAGGTGTTTGTTTCTGCAGATGATATAAAAGATGCATTATTGCAAAAAAAAAAAGTGCCGGAACCGCAGGTAGCGAAGCAGCCCCAGCAGAAAAAGGTGAAGAACGATATCATGGAGGTTGATCTCCATGCTCATGAGTTACTGGATACGACTGCCGGTATGAGCAACAGCGAGATATTGAATTATCAATTGGACGTTTTTCGTAAGACTTTGGAAGAATGCAAGAACAAGAAGGGACAGAAGATTGTCTTTATTCATGGTAAGGGGGATGGTGTGTTACGCAAAGCTATCCTGCAGGAGTTAAAATATAAATATAAAAACTATGAAAGTCAGGATGCTTCGTTCCGTGAATATGGTTTCGGGGCTACCATGGTGATTATTCATTAAGACTTTCTTATTCATATAAATTGTGATATGGCAACATTAAAAGAATTTTTGAAAGCGGATCGTTTTGCTACTTGTGCGGGAGTGGAACTTCTTGAGATAAAGCCGGGGGTATGCCCGTGCGTGTATGGAGGTGACCGACGGCATCTGAATGGTGGAGGAGTATGTCAAGGCGGCGCCTTGTTTACATTGGCCGATCTGGCTTTTGCAGCTGTAGCGAACAGCCGTAAGAAACTTACACTTTCTGTGAATGCCAATATTACTTTTCTCCGTCCTGCTAAGTTGGGTTACGTGTATGCTGAGGCTGTTGAAGTATTTAATCATCATCGTATTCCTTTTGTTGAAGTAAAGATAACAGACGGACAGGGGGAGCTGATAGCTGTATTTACTTCATCGGGGTATCGTAAAGAGTCTGATTTGCCGGTAGATGCGTTAGAATAATTTATAATAGATAAAAGCCTGTTGTTGAAAGAAGGCAACAGGCTTTTAAAATGATGGTTATCAGTGAAGACAAGGGGGCTTATCCTTCTTTGACTTTAGCCTTTCCTATTCTTCCCGGTTCTACGAATAAATATTTGTAGCCTGCGCGTATGCTTGCCAGATGCAGTTTTTCCAAACGCGCACGGCGGACAAGCAAAGCTGTCATTTCATGAATACGTCCGTTAGCATAACCTATCATTTCGTTCTCGGTCGTATCTTCAGAACCGTAAGTGCCTGCTCCTTGGACGATCATAAAAGGTGATTCGGTGCCTGCTTTATCCATCCCGACAGCAATAGCCACATAAATCCACATAGGACCATGAGCAACTACTTTACGTGCTGTGGCTGTGCGGCTTTCGCCTTTTGTCAGTGTCTTGTGGCAACAGCTTCTATGGATTTGATTTTCTTTCCCAAATCATATACGGTTACTTTGTCATCGGCAGCATCCAAAGGTTGCTCGAACAAAATTGTGTCTTTTTTGTCCGGATAGCTGATGTGATAACATTCATATTCCGGTTGCATTCCTCTAGGTTCGTCATCGCCCACGGAACCTGCTACAAGTTTAACTTCAAGAAATGAGCCGTTCAGGGCGGTTTCATATACCGCATCCGTCAAAGCGGCGTTACTGGTTAATTCTAATTCTTTCATAAGTCAAGGTTTTTAATAAGTTTCTCTCATAACAGTAGGTGGAAAGAAAAGTTCGAAATAGTGTGATAAGGAACAAAAACGGGTGTTAATAGATGAAATAAGGAGATTGGTCGATAACTCTTGTTCCAATGATGATAAAGCTTTAATTTTACTTTTGGAAAAAGAAAAAGTTTGAGAATCAAGATCGGGTAGTAGAAAGGTAGACGGATTATTAGTTTGTCTGGATAGAGGGATTGATATAGTTGTAGGAAGGATATGAAGAGGCAGTTTATAAATACGTTAATAATAAGTTTGTTAGTAAATAAGGTCGGCTGAGGCTTTGTTTATAAGGAAAACGCTCGTTGTGAAACGGGCGTTTTTGATTTTGCATCAGTATGTGTCTAAAAGTAAATCTTATACTATAAACGACGTTCTACTCCGTGAAGAATAGAACGTCGTTTTATAGAATGGAATGAAGTTTACAAACGATAGTCAGCTAAATCATCTGCTTTGAATTTACGGATGAAATTGAAATGCTTTTCTATTTCAGCTTCTGCATAGTTTACATATACATGGGCCGACTTGGCGAACAATTCAGGTGCTTTTGTCGCATCTTGGATAAGAAGATGTGACATGATACATACGGCAGCCATTTCATAAAGACGGCGTGCAACGAAATCAAGTAACTCTTGATTCTGGCCTCTTTTACCGCATTGGTGCATGCGTCAAATTTGTTGGCCATTTCTTTCACGCGGTCCATTAGCGGTTGCATATCTTCACTGCAAGGAATAGCTTCATAATTACGCAAGGTTGCGATATAAGAACCGTTGGTTACATAACGGATAGCGGCTACAGTCTGCAACTGGGTCGTTCCTTCGTAAATGCTGGTGATGCGTGCATCGCGATAGATACGCTGGCAAGCATATTCCATCATGAAACCTGAACCACCGTGAATCTGGATACAATCGTATGCATTCTGGTTGGCATATTCAGAGTTCATACCCTTGGAAAGCGGAGTAAAGCTGTCTGCTAGCTTGGCGTAGACTTTTTGTTCCTGACGTTCTTCAGGAGTCAGTTTGCGTTCGCGGGCAATATCATCCAATGCTTTGTAAATATCCACATAGCGTGAAGTCTGGTAAAGCAATGCACGGCCTGCATCCAGTTTGGCTTTCATGATAGACAGCATGTCATATACTGCCGGGAAATCGATGATGGCTTTTCCGAACTGCTTACGTTCTTTGGCGTATGCCAATCCTTCGTTGTAAGCAGCTTGTGACAAACCTACTGACTGGGCAGCGATACCCAGACGCGCACCATTCATCAATGCCATAACGTATTTTATCAAACCGAGCTTACGGTCACCGCAAAGTTCGGCTTTCGCGTTCTTGTAAACCAGTTCGCAGGTAGGAGAGCCGTGGATACCTAATTTATTTTCGATGCGGCGTACATCTACACCTCCTTCGTTTTTGTCATAGATGAACATAGACAAACCACGTCCGTCTTTGGTTCCTTCTTCGCTACGTGCCAATACCAGGTGAAGATTAGCGTCACCGTTAGTGATGAAACGTTTCACACCGTTCAGACGCCAGCAGTTGTTGGCTTCATCGAAAGTAGCTTTCAGCATTACTGACTGAAGGTCGGAACCGGCATCGGGTTCGGTCAAGTCCATAGACATGGTTTCACCTGCACAAATACGGGGAATGAAACGGCTGTGCTGGTCTTCGTTACCGAATTCATACAGCGTTTCAATACAGTCTTGCAAAGACCAGATGTTTCCGAAACCTGCATCGGCGGCGGCAACAATTTCCGCGCACATGGTGTAGGGGGTGATGGGGAAGTTCAAGCCACCGAAACGACGGGGCATGGTCATGCCGTTCAGTCCGGCTTTGACCATCGCATCCAGGTTTTGTTTGGTTCCTGAAGCATATTCCACACGTCCGTTTCCGCAGTGAGGACCTTCTTCGTCCACTCCTTCGGCATTGGGAGCGATGGTTTCACCTGTAATCTCACCTGTGATTTCCAGAATTTTATCGTAAGAGTCCATGGCATCGGCATAATCCTGCGGTGCATAGTCGAACTCGTCTTTATCTCTATAGTCGCGCTCTTTCAGTTGGCAGATGCGCTCCATCATCGGATTGTTCAAGTGATACTTGAGTTCCGGTATATCGGTATAAAAGTTTGCCATAATTTTTAGTAGTTAGAGTGGTTAATAGTAGCTAAGGGTAGTTAAGTAGTGGGTGGCGATACATTTTTCAACAAGGCTATGCAGTAGGCGTTTAGCAGGCGGCTGATTTCGGCCGCTTGTATGCCTAATTGTTCTTTGTCTTGCAATGTGATGTATCCTAAATCTTTCGACAGGATAATGAAATTGCGTGTTTCTTCCAACGAACCTTGTGAAATGTTATAGAAACGCAGTTTGTCCTTTGAGCTGATTTTAGCATATCCTTCCGCTATATTTGCAGTGATAGAGGCTGCTGCACGGCGCATCTGGTTAACCAAGCAGAATAATTCCTCTTTGGGATATTGCTTGGTTATTTTGTAAATGGCCAATACATACGAATGTGCCTTTTGCCAAACAATCAGTTGTTCAAAGGATTGACTTTTCATTTTTTTCTACTTTGACTACTTATGACTACTACTGACTACTTTGAATTCTTTTTATAATACTTAATCAATTTCGGAACGACTTCTTCCACAGTGCCGTTAATCACATAATCGGCAATGGTGTTGATCGGAGCGTTCGGGTCACTGTTTACAGAGATGATGATACCTGCATCCTGCATACCTGCGATGTGCTGGATTTGTCCGGAGATACCGCAAGCAATATACAGTTTGGGACGGACGGTTACACCCGTCTGGCCAATCTGGCGGTCATGGTCTGCATAACCTGCATCGACAGCTGCACGGCTGGCACCTACTTCGGCGTGAAGTTCTTTGGCCAGTTCGAACAATTTGTCAAAACCTTCTTTAGATCCCATGCCATAGCCTCCGGCAATCACGATAGGTGCGCCTTTCAGGTTATGTTTGGCTTTTTCTACGTGACGGTCAATGACTTTGACTACATAGTCTGTTTCAGGAACAAACTTGGCAACGTCGTGGTTCACCACTTCACCCTTATAATTTTCATCCAGAATCTCTTTCTTCATCACTCCCTCACGAACGGTCGCCATCTGTGGGCGGTGCTCGGGGTTGACAATGGTTGCAACGATGTTACCACCGAAGGCGGGACGATCTGATACAACAGATTTTCATAGGTGATGCCGTTCTTCTTGTCTTCGTGGGTACCGATTTCCAACTGGGTACAGTCGCAGTCAGTCCGCTGGTCAATGCGGAAGATACACGCGGTCCCAGATCGCGGCCGATAACAGTAGCGCCCATCAGACAGATTTGTGGTTTTTCCTCTTTGAACAGATTCACCAAAATGGAAGTGTGGGGCAGTGAAGTGTAAGGGAACAGACCCGGAGCATCGAATACATGAAGTTTGTCTACTCCGTAGGGCAATACTTGTTTTTCAATTCCTGCAAGGCCGGTTCCGGCAGCGATTGCCTCAAGCTGGCAGCCTAACTGATTAGCTAATTTACGACCTTTGGTTAAAAGTTCGAGACTCACATCGGCACTGTTGTGCCTTCAATCTCGCAATATACAAATACATTATTCATAATCGTTATCCTATTGTATGGTTAGCTAACAGTTCGACAATCAATCCTTCCACATCCTGGTCGCTTCCTGTCATGGTCTTGCTTTCTTTTGCCTGGAAGACGATGTTTTCAATCTTCTTCACTTTGGTGGGAGAGCCTGACAGACCGCACTGCTTGGTGTCTCCTTCTACATCGGGCACACTCCATTCAGTGATATTCAGGTAAGGGAATTTCTCATATAGTTCAGCGTAAGGCAGTTCAGAACCGTCTTTAGTGATGGCTGCTTTTTCCTGTGCGCCGAGAGCGCGTTTGTATTTCTGTAACAATTTGGCATTGCGCGGACGGCAGGGAGCTGCACTTCCGTTCACAGTCAGTACAATAGGCAGAGGACCTTCCACAGTTTCTACCCCTCCGTCAATGTGGCGTTTTACGGTGATGCGGCGGGCAGTTTCGTCCACGTTTAGAATTTCTTCGGTGTAAGTAATCTGGCTTAATCCCAGCTTTTCTGCTACCTGCGGACCTACCTGTGCGGTATCACCGTCGATAGCCTGACGGCCACCGATAATCAGGTCACATTCGCCTATTTTGCGGATAGCCGTAGCGATGGCGTATGAAGTGGCCAACGTGTCAGCACCGGCAAAAGCACGGTCGGTCAATAAATATCCATTGTCTGCTCCTCTGTATAACCTTCACGAATGATTTCGGCAGCGCGTCCGGGACCCATGGTCAGGATAGTTACCGTAGAACCGGGATGTGTGTCTTTCAGTCTGAGTGCCTGTTCCAAGGCGTTCAGGTCTTCCGGATTGAAGATGGCCGGAAGTGCCGCACGGTTGATAGTACCGTCAGCGTTCATGCATCTTTCCCCACATTGCGTGTGTCGGGAACTTGTTTTGCCAGTACTACAATTTTTAAACTCATATACTTTAATATATTTGGTATTAGTAATATTCTGGCGACAAATTTACTTAAACAATTTGAGCAACAAAAGGATATGAGGAGAAAATATGCACAAAGTTATGCTGTTTGCGCAATGGTTTTGCTGTTTTTTTGTAACTTTCGGCACAATTAATGGATATTTATAGCGTTTTGTTTGTTATGATTTAAAATAAATGAAAAAGGAATTATGAAGAAAGTATTGTTTTTATTCGCCTTTTTGCTTCTGGGTATAGGAGCTATGGCACAAAAGGTAATTTATGATGAAACCAACCAGACCGGAGTGCGTACAGTGGTATGCGAGGGTATGAATCTGGGTGTTTCCAATAATATGGACGTATATGTGGCACTCGCTGGATTTCAGTATAAAAGTACCATACGTTATTCGCTGGCTGTTACTATCGGGTCGGGGCATGAGGTGGAAATTCCTAATGACAGTAAGTGTGTCCTGACGTTGGATAATGGAAAGGCATTAGAGCTGCCTACGGTAGCAGGCGGCGCTTCTGTATTGCAGCATGTAGATGTGGAGATGAGTGATGTGTATCAAAGTTTCCGCCGTTTTGCCTATTATAATATAAAGGCTAAAGAATTGAAGAAAATCGGCAAAACGGTATCGTACAAATGGATATACAGTTATCTCCCGGAAACTATTCCATTGCATTCAACCAGGATGTCTTGGGAAGTATGCTGACCGGTTCTATGTCATTAATAAATAATATGTTTGGGAAATAACTTCTTTTTTCATATTGTATGGTGCAGCCTTTTCTTCTCAGAAGGAGAGGCTGTCTTGTTTTTGAAAGTCAAAGGGTTAAACAAAACGTTGTTTCATGTGTTTTCCTAATGTTTTTTAATGTGATAAACTTATGAGGAAAATACGTAGATGGGGAGTATGGCTCCTTTTAATCATTCCTTTGGCACTGAATGCCCAGCAGCGGGCCGAAAAATTATTGAATGTACCCTTGCCGGAACATTGGCAAGAAGAGGATGCGATGTTTCAACAACTGCTTCCGGTGGATGACCATTGGTGGACTGTATTTCAGGATGCCACACTGGATTCATTGATTCATGTGGCTGTCAGGCAGAATCCGTCTGTCCTTACAGCCTTGAATCGTATAGATATGGCGAAAGCGAATCTGAGGATAGCCAGAGGAGGCTATTATCCGGCTTTGTCATTGGATGCCGGGTGGAACCGCCAACAGACTAGTGGCAATACCGGTACGGGACAGCCTCAATCCAGAGTGGGGTATTATGATGCAACGGTTAATATGAGCTGGCAGGTGGATGTGTTCGGTTCCATCCGCCAACGGGTGAAAGCGCAGAAAGAAAATTTTGCGGCAAGTCGTGAAGAGTACAATGCGACGATGGTAAGTCTTTGTGCAGAAGTGGCGTCAGCCTATTTTAATTTGCGTGAGGCCCAACAGGAACTTAGTGTGTTACAGCGCAATGCTTTATCTCAAAAGGCGGTGGTGGATATAACTGAAGTGCGTTATAATACCGGACTGGCTTCCAAACTGGATGTGGCTCAGGCTAAATCGGTTTATTATAGTACATTGGCTTCTATTCCTGCTACAGAATCCGGTATTATTCAATATATGAATGCGTTGGCTGTATTGCTCGGGCTTTATCCTCAGGATGTGACGGCTGCACTGGAAACGGGAAAACCGTTACCCGATTATATAGAGCCGGTAGGGGTCGGTCTTCCCGGACAATTACTTTTACGACGTCCCGATGTACGGGTTGCCGAACGTCAAGTCAATGCACAAGCAGCCTTGTTGGGAGCTTCCAAGACCGATTGGCTTCCCTCATTTTTTCTGAACGGTTCCTTCGGCTATGCTTCACATGATATGAAAGATTTTACTAGACGTAGCAGTATGACATGGAGTATCGCTCCCTCTATGAGCTGGACGATTTTTAATGGTGGCCAGCGTGCGAATAATGTAGCTTGCAGCGTGCACAACTGGATGAAACAATCAATCAGTTCAATACTACGGTTCTTACAGCGGTGCAGGAGGTGGATAATGCCATGAGTAGTTATAAGAATTCCATCAAACAGATTGTAGCATGTCGTGAGATGTTGAATCAGGGGAAAGAGGCATTTAAACTTTCATTGGACTTATACAAACAGGGGCTGAGCCCTTTCCAAAAATGTATTGGATGCACAGCGTTCGTTACTGTCATACGAGAATTCATTGGTGCAGGCACAGGGATATTCATTGCTTTGTCTGATCCAGATGTATCAGGCATTGGGAGGAGGCTGGTAGGCTGCGACGGAAAAGCTGTTGAACTATAGAAATAATAAAAACCTAACCCAAGATATGAAAAAAATAATGATAGCTTTCGCATGGACGGTATGTGTGTTGACCGCCTGCGATAAAAATAAACCTTCTCAGACAGAAATGCAGGCATTGCCTGTAGATGTTGCGAAACCTTTGGTGGAAAATGTGACGCTGACCAAAGATTATCCCGGTTATCTGGAAGCGGAATCTACTGTAGATTTGGTGGGACGAGTAAATGGAACTTTACAATCCAAGAATTTTGCACCTGGTTCCCGGGTACGTCAGGGACAGGTATTGTTCGTTATAGAACCGACACTTTATGAAAATTCAGTGAAACAAGCGGAAGCTGAATTAAAAACGGCTAAAGCCAATCTTGAATATGCTGTCAGTAGTTATCAACGTATGAAAGAAGCGATAAAAAGTGATGCGGTGAGCCGTATACAATATTTACAGGCGGAAAGTCATGTGGCGGCTTGTGAGGCTGCCGTAAGTAATGCTGAAGCAGCTTTGAAAACTGCGCGTACCAACTTGAGTTATTGCTATGTCAAGGCTCCTTGTGACGGAGTGGTTGATGTTTCGGCTTATTCTGTCGGGGCGTATATTGGTGGTGCTTTGCAACCGGTTAAATTGGCTACTGTTTATAAGGATAACCGTATGTATTCCTATTTTAATATTGCAGATAACCAATATCTGACATACGAGCTGGCCCAGGAGGCTGCCAGCAAGATTCCTGCGGAAACTCATTTTGTAACCTTGCGTTTGGGAACTGACGGGGCACAGTCATGGAAAGCGAAACTGGATTATCTTTCTCCCAATGTGACATTAACTACAGGTACTCTCCGTTTGCGTGCGGAATTGGATAACCCTGACGGGATGCTTCGTCCCGGATATTTGTCAGTGTCACCTTACCATACGGTGAAGCGCGGAATGCAGTGTTGGTTAATGATGCTTCTATCGGAACAGACCAGTTGGGTAAATATTTGTATGTAGTGAATGACAGTGATATAGTGAATTATCGGCATATTGAAGTCGGGCAGTTGGCGGATCATAATATGCGTGTTGTAAAAAGTGGCTTGTCACCTTCCGAACGTTATGTCACCAAGGCATTGTTGAAAGTGCGTCAAGGCATGAAAATTAAACCGATAGAACAAACCAATAAACTTCAATAGCCTTATGTTTTCAAAATTTTTCATAGAACGGCCTATATTTGCACGGTGCTGGCTTTGTTATTCGTGGTGGCCGGACTTGTAACCCTGAATATATTGCCCGTGGCGCAATATCCCGATATTACGCCTCCTACCGTGCAAGTCAGTGCGGTATATCCGGGTGCCAATGCTGAAACTGTAGCTCAAACTGTCGGTATCCCCATTGAACAGCAGGTAAACGGTGTGGACGGAATGTTGTATATGAGTTCCAATTCCTCTGCATCGGGCGCTTATTCGCTGACAGTGACTTTCGAAGTGGGAACGGATATCGATATGGCAACTGTGATGGTACAAAACCGTGTCAGTGTAGCATTGAATTCTTTACCCGAAGCTGTGAAGGTACAGGGAGTGACGGTGCAGAAGCAGTCATCCAATATTGTGATGATGCTTACACTGAGTGGTGACAGTATTTATGATGGCCTTTATCTGACCAATTATGCCAATTTGAATCTGGTAGACCAGTTGACACGTGTACCAGGGGTAGGAGCGGTGGATGTCATGGGAGCCGGTGATTATTCCATGCGCGTATGGCTGAATCCTGAAACCATGCGTATCCGCAATATTACCCCGCAGCAGGTTTATGCTGCCATTCAAAGTCAGAATATGGAAGTGTCTGCCGGTTATGTGGGACAACCCATCGGCAGTTCGGCCGATAATGATTTTCAATATACGCTGAATGTAAAAGGACGTCTTTCTACTCCCGAAGAGTTCGGCGACATCATATTGAGAGTGGAAGACCAGGGAAAAGTGCTCCGTCTGAAAGATGTTGCAAAAATTGAGTTGGGCAGTGCCGGGTATGGAGTTGTTTCCCGCTTGAAAGGGCAACCTACGGCTGCTATTGCTGTTTACCAGTTGCCGGGAAGTAATTCGCTGGATGTTTCTAAACACGTCCGTGCCCGTATGGCGGAACTGGCTGAAACATTTCCGGCCGGGGTGAAATACAATGTGACGTTGGATACTACCGATGTGGTACACGACTCCATTGATGAAGTGATGAAGACCTTTGTGGAAGCGATTATTCTGGTGGTGCTGGTTATCTTTTTTTTCCTGCAAAGCTGGCGGGCGGTTCTTATCCCCTGTCTTACTATCCCTGTGTCCCTTATCGGAACATTGGCGGTAATGGCTGCTTTAGGCTTTTCCATCAATACATTGACACTGTTCGGCTTGATATTGGCTATAGCTATTGTAGTGGATGATGCCATAGTGGTGACTGAAAATGCCACCCGTATTCTGGATGAAGGGAAGCTGGACGCCCGTGCCGCTACCGAGCAGGCTATGGGGGGAGATTACCGGACCTATTGTCGGAGTGGTGCTGGTACTGCTTGCCGTATTTATTCCTACTACGCTGATTAGCGGTATTTCCGGGCAGCTTTATAAACAGTTTGCTTTGACCATCGCGGCTTCTACAGTGATAAGTGGTTTCAACTCATTGACCTTGACTCCGGCAGTCTGCGCTCTGTTGCTCCGTCCCACCCCGACGCATAAAGCGCGTTTGTTCCTCTGGTTTGACAAGATGAATGACTGGATGCAGCGGGTTTATGACGCTTCGGTAAAATGGTTGTTGGCACGGCCGGTCATTGCTATCGGTTCTTATATCGTAATCTCAGTCATTGCTATTCTGATGTTTGTAAAATGGCCCAGCACCTTTATTCCTGAAGAAGATGACGGATATTTTATGATTGCCATTCAGCTTCCGGCAGCTTCTTCTTTAGAGCGTACACAGATGGTGGGTAAGCAGATTGATGCTATTTTGTCAGAGTATCCCGAAGTGAAGACTTATTTGGGCGTAAACGGATTCAGTATCATGGGAGGTGGTCAGTTGCCTAATGCGGCTACCTATTTTGTGGTGCTGAAGAATTGGAAAGAGCGTGCGGGTAAAGAGCATACCGCTCAAGCGGTGGTCAATCGTTTTAACGGACAGGCATATGCATGATACAGGAAGCTCAAGTCTTTGGTATTATTCCTCCTGCTATTCCAGGTATGGGCAATACGGGTGGTTTACAACTCGAACTGGAGGATCGTAAGTCTTTGGGTCCGGAAGAACTGCAAAAGGCGGTTGAGGCTTTATTGGCTAATTATCATAATGAACCGGCTGTCGCTTCCATGAGCAGTATGTATCAAGCGGATGTACCTCAATATTTTTTGAATATAGACCGGGATAAAGTTCAGTTGATGGGTTTGCAGTTGAATCAGGTCTTTTCTACATTAGGGTATTACATGGGGCAGGCTTATGTAAATGATTTTGTGGAATTCGGCCGTATCTACAAGTGAAATTGGAGCTGGCGAACAAGCCCAAAAAGTGATTGATGATGTGTTAAAACTGAGTGTGGTCAATTCGAAGGGAGAGATGGTGCCTTTCAGCAGTTTTACGCAGATAGAACAAAAACTGGGGATGGACCAGATAAACCGGTATAATATGTATTCGGCTGCTTCCATCACTTGTACGCCGGCTGCGGGCAGTAGTTCCGGACAGGCGATAGAGGCTATGGGGAGTTTGATTAAAATCAGCTAGGTGGTGAGTTTGGATATGAATGGACCTCTGTTGCCTATCAGGAAACTCAGGCAGGTAATACTACTACAATTATTTTAATCATGGCCTTGTTGGTACCTATTTGGTACTGGCGGCACAGTATGAAAGCTGGACAAGTCCAGTGGCTGCCGTGATGGGGCTTCCGGTTGCTATTTTGGGAGCGATGTTGGGCTGCTGGGTGATGGGGGTTCCGGTGAGTATCTATACCCAGATCGGTATTATTCTGCTGATAGCCTTGTCTGCGAAGAATGGTATCTTGATTGTGGAGTTCGCCCGTGATTACCGTAAGGCCGGCAATCCTATCCGTGAGGCGGCATACGAGGCAGGGCATGTGCGCTTGCGTCCTATCCTGATGACTTCATTTACCTTCGTGCTGGGTGTGATGCCGTTGTTGTTTGCCACAGGAGCCGGTGCAGGCAGCCGTGTGGCACTGGGTGCGGCAGTGGTGTTCGGTATGGCTGTGAATACAATTTTTGCTACCATTTATATTCCTAACTGGTATGAAGTGATGCAGCATATTCAGGAAAAATGGCTGACTAAGAAAAAATAATTGTTTGGTTTCACCACAGATTGGTCAGATTTATACGGACAACTCGATTTAAAAACTGTATGGATTTGCGTTATCTGTGGTGAATTTGTGTATCTTTGCGACAAACACATGGAAATATGGATACAATAAACAACGATCTTACTAACTTATTGCAACAGATGGGTGTGCATAAGGAAAGCCTGGGTATAACCCAGCGTATTGTCATTATAGCAGGGATTCTGATCATTGCTTTTGTGGCAGATTATTTTTGTAGAAAAATAGTAGTTCCTACTATAAAGAAACTGACGGCAAGGACTCAGGCTACTTGGGATGATTATTTATTCAATGATGCTGTATTAGATAATATGTGTCATCTTATTCCACCTATTATATTGTATGTATTGCTTCCTTTTGCTTTCCGCATGAACCTGTGACTTTGACATTCATTCTGAAGCTATGTTGGGTGTATATCACGCTGTAGCCATGAAGTTGATTTGTTCTTTTCTGACTTCTCTCTATACCATTTCAAGCGAACATGAGAAACTAAAGAATCATCCTCTGAAAGGGGTATATCAGATGATAAAACTGATTGTGATTTGTGTAGGGGTGATCATTATAGTCAGTACCTTGATTGATAAAGATCCTGTGAATATTCTTACCGGATTGGGTGCTTCTGCAGCTATCTTGATGTTGGTTTTCAAAGATACGATTATGGGGCTGGTAGCCGGAGTCCAGCTTTCTGCCAATGATATGCTCCGTCCGGGAGATTGGATTACCATGCCGAAATACGGAGCGGACGGTACAGTAATAGAAGTGACTCTTACCACTGTAAAGGTACGCAATTGGGATAATACTATAACTACAGTCCCACCTTATGCATTGGTCAGTGATTCGTTTCAGAATTGGCGTGGCATGAGGGAAAGTGGTGGACGCAGAGTGAAACGTTCTATTAATATAGATATGAATACGGTCCGTTTCTGTACACCGGAACAAATGAAAAAATTTGAAAAACAAGTCTGGATGTCAGGCTTTGAAAAGACAGGAAAGGAGGAGGTGAATCTTTATGTATTTCGTCACTATATGGAATATTATTTGCGTCATAATCCTCGGGTGAATACAGAATTGATTTTGATGGTGCGTCAATTACAACCTACGCCGCAAGGATTACCCATAGAACTTTATTTCTTCTCAGCCAATAAAGACTGGATTCCATACGAACGTTTGCAAGCAGAGGTTTTTGACCATTTGTTGGCTGTTCTTCCCGAATTTGGATTAAGGGTATTCCAAATTCCTTCAGGATTGGATGTGTTGTCTCTTTCTTCTCATTAATTATTTATAATCTCACTAGCGGAGAGGTACAGGAATCATCACATATTAACATGGATTACATCAAATTTATTGATTGTCAAAATGAATAATCCGTGTTAATATGTGAGAATGTACACTATTATACATGAAGTTCCAGTATAAACCGAGTTCCTTTTTTATAATCAGTGTCCAAAGTCAGTGTACCATTTAATTTATAAGCGATAAGGCTGCAAGTAGGCAACCCTAGTCCGTTTCCTTGCGTTAAATCGCGTATTTCTGCAAATGGCTTGAACAGTTTTTCACGTGCTTCAACCGGAATTCCCGTTCCCGTATCGGTTAGTATGAATTGATGTGTATGGGCGCTTCGTTTTTTGAATTCCAGTGAAATCTTACCACTTTTCGTATATTCTGCCGCATTGTTCAATAAATGGTTTAATATACGTTCCAATTCTTCTGCATTTGTCTTAATATTTACACGTGGAACATTTACCACTGCTTCTACTCCGGATTTGAAGTTTATTTTCGCTTTTTCCATAATACTTTCACACAATGTATTTATGTTCAGTTCCTTTAGCGGATAATGTTCTTCACGTGTTTCTTCCAATGAAATATACGTTTGGATAGCTGTCATTAATTCTTTCAGTGCCTTGATGTTTTCATGTAATATTGGGGTGGATATTGTTTCCTTTGTTGCTTCATCTATTGTATTCAGACTTGGTTCAATTTGGGCGCTGATATTACCGATAAATTTAGACTTCTGCTCATTGTTTTCATTCGCTATCTGCAGGCTATGTTTTAATTTCTTTACTTGGCGGATATGTTTAAATAACAGGGTAGCTAAGAATAATAATCCGGCAGCCAATATGGCGGATAACACACATAGTGCAATGATAATAATTAGATTTGTGGTAATCTTGTCTTCTTTTTCCTGCAAAGTCTTTTGGCTGGTTTCATATTTTTGTTGCAGTGTGTTTAGTTCATTGGCTGTTTTTACTGCTTTTATGGAATCTTGCCATGAAGTATAAAGTTTTCTCATTGCAATAGCCAATGGGGCATTATTATTCTGTTCGGCATATCCCAACATGTCTTTATAGCATTGGTCTATTCCTTTTTCGTCTTTACCGGCAGAGCGCTTTTGGAATAAGATGTTGTAACATTCCAAGCTTTTGTCTGTCATACCGAAAGTTTGATAATAATTGGCTTCCGTCATTAGAAGCTCTTCTTGTAAAGAGTCTGATTTTAATTGGTCTGTATAGGAATGAAGTTGTTTCAATAGTATCTTGCATTGTTCTGTATTTTTTAGATTCGTATACATACGCAGGCGTTCTTTACCCACCATGAAACGTAATTTGTATTCGGGTGATTTTTTTTCTTGCTCATTATAATAAATCAATGCATCCATTTGTCGGCAAGTGGCAAAGGCTTCTTTATATTGCCTGTTTTGAGTAAAGAGCGTACTTATCCGTATTCCCTCTTCTACCGCTTTATTTATTTGCTTTTGTTCGGCATACTGAGTGAATTTTGCCCACTTTGTATTTAACTCTTGAATATTGACATCTGCCGGTTTGGCTGTAGTTTTGTCCTTGCCCTGCAGCACAACAAAAGGCAAGTGCTAATGTTAGAAGAATTTTTTTCATTATTGAAACAGGTTTTCTGCAAATATAACCTTTTTTTTAAGCAAAAAGTTTAGGGAAGTGCAACTTTTTTTCAGCTTCTAGCGTCTAAACAGTAAAACAATAACTTTTAAGCAGGACAGGCCATCTTGTAAAAAGAATAAAATCATAATATTTAAAATGAGAAAAATAGTAATGATAGCTATACTGGTAGTCAGTATGGTACAAGGAGTTTTTGCCCAACAAATAATTATAAAGGGCACTGTGAAAGACGCGACAAGCAAAAAGGCAGCAGAATATGTTAATGTAGTTTTACAAACAGCAGATTCGGTTTTTGTTGGAGGGACTACTACGAATGGTAAAGGCGATTTCTTGCTGAATAAGGTTTATGCAGGCAATTATTTATTGGCACTATCCTGTGTGGGGTATCGTACGCAATTCATTGTATTAGACGGAATTAAACAGAATATAAATTTAGGGGAAATTTTGTTGGAAGATGATGCTGTGGCTATGGAAGGTGTAACAGTTAGTGCTTCCGGACAGATCAGTCATTCGGATCGTAAGTTGATTTTTCCTTCTGAACGGCAAATGAAGGTTTCGACAAATGGAGTCAATCTGTTGCAACAGATGATGCTTCCCCGTATTCAGATAAACCCCATGAATAATGAGATAGGAGTGTTAGGGGGAGGAGAACTTCAGCTTCGTATTAATGGAGCGAAAGCAGAAGTTGAAGAGATTAAGGCATTACAGCATCAGACATTATTCGAATAGAGTATCATGACAATCCAGGTTTGCGTTATGGTAATGCTGAGGTAGTGCTTGATTATATTGTCCGCCGTCCGGAAACGGGGGGAAACTTTGGAGTGGATTTGTCTCAGGGGATGAATGCCATGTGGGGAGAATATAATGTTTTTGGAAAAGTGAACCATAAGAAGTCGGAGTTTGGCGTTTCGTATTACATGGGACCTCGCGATTTCTATGGTATGTACCGGGATAATGAAGAGGAATTCCATTTGGCGGACGGAACGACATTACATCGTATAGAAGAAGGTGAACCGGGGCACGGATCTATGTTTATGAATAATTTAAGTATGAATTATAATTTGCAGCAGACCGAAAATTCATTGTTCAGTGCTACTTTTCGTTTGAGAAGTAATAGCCAGCCGCATTGGAATTATCAAGGAGTATTGACTAATATTGCCGATTCTGATGATAAGGTGGATATGATAGACCGTACTAAAGAAAGTTGGTCTCGTCCTTCGTTGGATCTTTATTATCAACAGGGATTGAAAAATAAAGTCAACTTTTGGTATTCAATGTGGTCGGTACTTATAATAAGGAAAATCACGCCGTTTGTATCAAGAAAGTTTGCAGGATGAGTTGTTGACTGATATTAATAATAATGTATTGGGAGATAAATATTCTCTGATTGGGGAGCTGTTTATGAGAAGCAATTTTCTAAAGGAAATTCCTTGAGTTTCGGTTTGCGCCATACTCAGTCTTTTGCCAATAATGAATACCGTAACGGTCATTATTATGAAACGGATATGAATCAAGGGGATACATATGTTTATGGTGAATATAGAGGAAAGGTGAAAAAATTGGACTACAGATTGGGGGTAGGCGTTACTCGTTCTTATTATAAACAAAGTGGTGATGATTCGTATGAGAATTATAGTTTTAATCCCCGTTTGGTACTGCATTATGCATTACCGGGAAATTCATTTGTTCGTTGGAAATCCGATATCAGTAATGCTTCGCCGTCATTGGGGGATTTAAGTGCTGTAGAACAGATTGTGGATTCGTTGCAAATCAGACGAGGCAATCCGAACTTGAAAGCCTATTTGCGTTATCACACAGAGTTGACATACGAATGGCAGAAAGGTATATTTTATTCTAATCTTTGGGGAGCGTATGATTATCAGCCGAATGCCATTATGGACGAGAAGTATCAGGACGGTGACAAGATTGTACAGACATGGGACAATCAAAAGGATTGGCAGAAATTATCGGGGCGTCTGACTTTGCGTGTCGGTCCTATTAAGGATATGCTACAGTTCTCGTTTACCGGTGGAGTAAACCATTATATGAGTCATGGTAATACATATTCTCATACTTATACAAACTGGTATTGTAATGCTGAAGCATCCTTTAATTACAAGCAGTTCTCTCTTTACTGGCAGATGAATACTAACTGGAATAATTTCTGGGGGGAAACCTTGTCGGGGGGAGAGAATATTCAGGTATTGGTGATGTATTACACGCATAAGAATTTGCGTGTGGGGTTGGGCGCTTTCAATCCGTTTACGGATAATTATAAGCAACAGACTGAGAACTGGAATAAATATGCTTCTTATAAAAAAACGAATTATGTGAAGGAGAGCTCGCAAATGTTTTTTGGCAAGTGTTTCTTATAATTTCTCGTTTGGCCGTAAGTTTAAGACAGGTCAACGGAGGGTGAATAATAGTGATAACGATTCCGGAGTGATGAGTACCGGAAAATAAACAAGATAATCATTTGAATGAACTTAAGTTCATGGGGCAAGTAAGTTAAGTAACTTGACTCACGAACATAAGTTGCTTGGCTTACGAAGTTAAGTTCATAAATTTACCGGAATAATAGATATATTACCCTTAACAAAATCATATATGAAAATGAAAAAAAACTTGATTGATTATGAATCCTGTGGGAGAAAATTACGGATTACGCAAAGGTCACCGGTAGAACGACTGCTCGTCCTGTACTTCTATTATATTATGTATTGCGAAGCCCCGAAACTCCTTCTTCGGATAAGATGTTGATTGTGGCGGCACTTTCGTATCTGGTATTGCCGATCGATTTGATTTCGGCTAAGCGGTTACCAATTATCGGCTGGATTGATGAAGCGGTATCTTTGGTTTATGCTTATAAAAAGGTGTGCCGCTATGTGACTCCTGAGATTGAATCAGAAGTGGATAATATATTGGAACGCTGGTTCCCGGAAGGAAAGTATGAGTTGATAGAAGAATAAATATTGTACTTGTCTTTGGGGAGTAAGGATGGGTAAATGGAGTATTTTAGGAATGGGCTTCGTCGAATTTCGGCGTGGCCCTTGCTGATTGTAGACAAAGGTAAATTGTAACTCTCCCCAAGGAACTTCATTTTGTCTGAGAATATGTGAGGTATGTAAAAGTGTTACAATATGTTTTGAGTCTTATTAATTCCCTATAATTCAATTATTAACATGACCTAAGTTCATATAGTAACCTTACCCGTTTTATTCGTACCATGGCTCCTATATATCCCGTTCATAAACATGATTTGGAAACCGGTGCTTATTTGGATGCTAATGGTAAGGCAACTACTGATCCGGGTGAATATATTTATGATTATGAAGGAACTCGCTTGTCGAATAATGGACGTGATGCGATAGCTGAAACAGAGTTCAATCAACGTGAACTGGTGCGTGTTAATCAGACTGGACATACTTATCTCACTTTGACTCCGGTTGAAGGGTTGAACCTTACAGCCAATTACTCTATCAATAATATTGATTATCGTCGTAAAGTCTATGAAAATCCTTATGTGGCGATGGCACTGCCGGACCGGGTCGTTTGAACCAAATGTCTACCCGAACGCTGACTCAGACCTTCAATCAATTGATAACTTATAGCAAGTCTATCGGAAATCATAACTTTGACGTTCTTTTGGGACATGAAAACTATTCTTATAAGTATGAGTATTTATATGGCATGAAGACCCAGGAAACAGTTTCGGGCATGTATGAATTTGGTAATTTCGTAAATATCAGTTCACTTAGCTCCTATACGAACACCTATAAAAAGGAAGGTTACTTTGGCCGTATCAATTATGATTATGCGCATAAATACTACGCTTCACTTTCTTATCGCCATGATGGTTCCTCGCGTTTGCAAAAGAGAACCGATGGGGGAATTTCTGGTCGTTCGGAGCAGGCTGGAGAATTAGTGAAGAGGCATTTATGAAGGATGTGAAATGGGTGAATAACTTGAAATTACGTGCTTCTTACGGTGAAACAGGTAATGATAATATATTGGATAGTGATGGTGATCCTGATTATTATCCTTATCAGACCTTATATGGTTTGGGATATAAGAATGGCTCAGAAGCTGGAGCCTACTTCACGGTGATAGCCAATCCCTCATTGAAATGGGAAACACAGATATCTACGGATATTGCTCTTGAATTTGGCTTGTTTGACCGTTTGACGGGTACTATTGAATATTTTAAGAAAGATTCCAAGGATTTGTTGTTTGATGTTTCCCAGCCTGCTTCTGTCGGAGTAACATCCATTATACAGAATATCGGTAAGGTACTAATTCAGGAGTGGAAATAGAGTTGGATTATAATGCATTTAAAAATAAAGATTGGAGTGTATCAGTTGGGGCCAATGCTACTTTTGTGAAGAATAAGATCAAGAACCTGCCGGCTACAATGAAAGAAAATGGATATATCAGTGGCTCTAAAAAGTGGTTGGAAGGAAAGTCCATTTATGAATTCTGGCTTCGTCAATGGCATGGGGTAGACCCTCAGACCGGTGATGGTTTATATGTGGCTGATGTAAGTAAATATAATCAAGGGAATATCGGAACAGGGGATGGAAACATTACGCAGAGCCAGTTTGATGAGTATAAAAAAACAGTAGTGACTATTGATGGTAAGGAATTTCGTATACTTATGCTAAATACGACTTCAGCGGTTCTTCTATTCCTGATGTGTATGGTGGGTTTAATGTCAGAGTTAGTTATAAGAACTTTGATTTGGCTGCTGTATTCTCTTACCAGTTGGGCGGTCAGATTCTGGATACTAATTATGCTACCATGATGAGTATGACTGAATTTGGTTATGCACAAAGTCCGGATTTGTTAAAAGCATGGAAACAGGCAGGGATATTACTGAGGTTCCCCGTATAGACAATAGTGCGGCTCATACCACGAATATTGGTCAGTCTTATTCAACTCGTTGGCTTACCAGCTCGGATTATCTTAATTTAAGATCTGTCACTATTGGCTATCAGCTCCCAAAAACTTGGTTGAGCAAAGTGATGCTTAAGAGTGCCCGTTTGAATCTGACTGCGGAAAACTTGTTCATGTTGAAAGCCCGTCAGGGATTGAACCCGATGGCCAACTATTCCGGTGTAACTTATAATGAGTATATGCCGTCCCGTAATATCACGTTAGGGCTTAATGTTTCATTCTAAAAATAAAAGAATTATGAGATCAATTAAAAATATAACATTAGGATTAGCGACAGTTGGAGTAATGTCTCTATCCGGTTGTGCCGGTGATTATCTGGATACCATTCCGTCTACCTCTGTTTCAGAAACGACAATAAACACCTCGTTGGACAATCTTTATATAGCATTGAACGGAATTCATAAAGAGATGGTTTCTCAGGAAAGCGGATATCAGTGTCTGGGCGGTGAACCCGGTTTTATGATGTCACGTGATGCAGAGGCTGATGATATGAATTGGCAGACAAATACATGGATGAAGGCGGCTATTTAGGATGGCAATGCAATATGAATGAAACGAATGGTTATAATTATAAGTTCTGGCAGATTTATTATCAATGGATTCTGAATGCCAATAAAATTTTGGCGGGTTTGGAGGAAGTTGAAATAACTAGCCAGGAATTGTTTGACCAGATAAAGGGAGAAGCCTTATGTATCCGTGCTTGGGCTCATTTTAATTTGGTCCAGCTTTATGCAAAACGTTATGAAGCCGGCAAGGATAATACACAGGATGGAATTCCTTATCGTGAAAAAGCTGTGGCCGAAGAGCAGGCACGTAATTCCGTAGAAGATGTTTATGCTAAAATCAATAATGATTTGGATGAGGCTTGTATACTTTTGAGTGGAATAAAAGTAAATGATGTCAATCATTATAGCGAGATGGTGGCATGGGGATTGAAGGCACGTGTAGCACTGGCCATGCAAGATTATAATAATGCGGCGGTTTATGCAGGGAAGTCTGTTTCTTTAGCTGAAGCTGGTGGTCACCGGTTGATGACTGGCAGTCAGTTGAATTGTGGGTTTGCCAATATCACGACGGACACTAAAGAAGCGATGTATGCTGCAATGACTCCCGATGATAAGACTGTCTATTTTTATTCTTATTATGCATATATGTCATGGAACTTTAACTCCAGTGCCATTCGTCAGGGAGTGAAGTGCATAAATGTGGATGCTTATGAAACGATGTCTGAAACAGACTTACGGCGTGCGTGGTGGGATCCGACAGGGGAAGCATCTGTTCCATCATCAAGTTATGCAAAGAATGCTTATCAAAACCGTAAGTTTACTGCCCGTTCTACAGCCGATGCTGTAGGTGATGTCGCATTTATGCGTTTGGCAGAAATGTATCTCACCCAGGCCGAAGCATTGGCTCGTGCAGGAAAAGATAGTGAGGCGCAGGCTGTGTTTACTAAATTCCAGATAACCCGCGATCCCTCTTATGTTTCAAAAGGAAATATCGGTGATGCTTTGGCAGAGGAAATTATGAATAGTCGCCGGGTGGAATTGTGGGGTGAAGGTTTTCGTTTTTATGATTTGAAACGTTTGCATATGTCTATTAAGCGTGGATCAAATTTTGATATAGCTTTCTGTACTTTTCTTGAAAAGGATAAAGATGCACAAGGTTGGGTGTGGGAGATACCTAAAATTGAAACTGACTTTAATTCACTTTGTACGAAGAACTATTGATAATTCTCTCTAACACATAATTTTCTCTTAAAGGAGGATGGGCAGAATTTTTTCTTTGGAAAGCTTTTGATTTATCCACTTTTTTGCCTTGACCATTAACCCTTTGTTTAACAAA